>JGI24158J21664_10008702_pt1 | contig 13517 bp, 7 predicted proteins | sample Ectturendosymbi3_FD_21664 | JGI IMG/M metagenome (IMG submission 21664) | reverse complement strand
TGGTTCACCCCTGCAAATATTTTATTCACCCTGGGGTGAACCATTCACCCGATTAAGAAACACTGGATTATAGCTTACCATAGTTCTTTTTATGTCGTTACACTACTACAGATCCGGTTTGATCATTCTGACTAGAAAGTAAGATATGATAATTTACAACATTTCTCCAACTTCTATAAGTAATACTGTACCACGTCTATCCAGCTGAGATGCCATGGCCTTAGCGATGATTAAACCACGGAAACATCAGAGATCCATTGTTGCACTCTGGTGTCGTGGCTTGTAAGAAACGCGCTTGGTTGTGCTATAAAAAGAGCACTGTTTTCGGAAAAGTAAGTCGAGCTTTCAGTAAATTTGGCCAAACCGCTAGTACCTAGGAAGGGAGCCGGTGCTAACTCTCAAATATTTATAGCTCCAGTTCGCCACGCCATTGTCTAAAACAGGGTGGTGAACCTATTTACTATCACGGGACACATAAATGGCGAATTATCGCTGGCGGACCGCAAGAACAAATGATTTAATCCAAAAATTCAACCTTATCTAACTATGAGGGATAAGGGATTCTCTTGGCTTACTATCTAAGTATGTGCTTGCCATGGAGCTTCGTTTTGGCGTGATTTTGTACTCTAAATTGGGTAACGAAAATTCTGATGCGGGCCATATGAAATGTTCACGCGGGCCGCAGGTTCCCCACCCCTGGTCTAAAATGTCTGTTGGGAGTTTGCGTTACGGACACACGGCGCGGTGCGATTACTTTTGGGTAGGGCTAACGCAGAACGGGCATGCTATGGAATGGAAGGGAAATTTCAGCATGCAATTGGAAATAAGTGGAAGATTTCGTATGGAATGCAAGAAATCTTCCATACTTGCTTATTTTTATGTTCGTTAGCTCGTCTTCTTAGCAACAGCCTGNCAAACAGCAAGCCACTGCGAAGAAGTGTTAGGTGAGATGTAAAAAATTTACACCTGCTGCGAATCTGCGAATTTGATCAGAGGGTTCGAAACAACAGTCATTTCTGTAATTAATTTCTGTCCTCTTTCCACGTGACAGCTGACAGCGACAGGCTTGAAAGCTTGGGATTCTATTTGATGTTAATTAGTCGTGCGTGTGTTGATACATGACGTCGGATAAAGATAGTGTCGTGTCGAGCACGTTGATATTAGCGGTGTGTTGGCAAAGGCGCCGCCTTACTATTGTGTTTATTCCAGGACAGAGCAAGCGAGGAGTTTTTCAATGCTTTCGGAATGCATGCTCCTATAGTTTCGTGGCTGGTGCCAGACAGGAAGGTTTCCAGTTTGAAAGGCTAAAATACACGGGCAGAAATTCGATCTTGATATTTTGGTGCGAATAGTGGGAGTGCCGGATAAAGGTACCAATAGGTGATAATCGACAATTAGCCGGGAAGTAGCATCCTTTCTTAATTTTGGAAGGTGTAAAGCAGGGGTCACCAACCTTTTTGAAACCAAGAGCTACTTCCTAGGAACTGATCAAGGAAAAGAGCTAACAGTTTGATACACATTTTTTGAAATAGCCAATTTGTTCAAAAATTGTTGGTGTAAAATACGTTAAGTGTGATTTAAACAAAGTAGCAACCAAAAAAATTGATGCATCTCGCTGGTGAGTGCCGCTATATGACCTATTTCTGAACAAGCCGACGTGCGACTCATGTGGTCCTTAAGGGCGATCTGGTGCCCGCGGGCACCGTGTTGGTGACCCTGGTGTAAAGGTATTGGCAGTGGAAAAGGCTAGTGGGGGGAACGCGTGGGAACGGCAGTCCTACACTTGGTTTGGGAGTGGGAACGCGTTCCCGCACTTTTTCATGCTTTCGTTTACTTTATAGTCTGATGAAAGTAAATACTTAATTAAATACTGATTTAAAAATAAGTTTAAAGTGCTGTTAAAAATGGCTATAGTTTTTTTGGGTGCGTTCCCACACTTCTTTTTTTAGCACTGCGCCTAGGGCAAGGTTGTACGCAAGTATTGGGGTGAACCCCCCTTGAGCTTGATATTTTATAAAAACTTTATAGCTGCGCAAAAGAGATTAATTGTTTTCGCATACTTTTTGCTTGTTGATTTGTCGGCTTAATGCATATACCACGGAATGAATTTGCAGGCATATATCAAGGAACATTGTAAATGGGCCCAAAAGTAATAATAAGGTTTTGGTGGGAATCTGGGTTATCGTCTGCATCCAGAAACCATCTCACCACTTTTTGCACACCTTTCGGCCACTACTACGCATGTTTTAGATTGTGTTTCGCGATAGTTCACTTTATCCGAAACAATTATCTTTATTTTGTCTGCTGTGGCTAAGCAGCGCAAGCGCTAACCGCCTTGGTTATATCACCAATTTCTGTAGCATGATAAAGCTGTTGCACGAGCTCAAAAACAGCAGTTGTTAACATAGAAGCATTCGGGCATTTGATAATGTCTCAGCAGGGAAAAAGGAAAACTAAAAGTTTGCTGGATTTCTATACATAACAACAAATTGAAATTTTCTTGCGTACTTTATGGGCATTCTCAATTCCTGTGTAGTTAAGCTTACGATCTTGCAATCCGCGGTGTGCGTCAGACAGTCCTACGCCACTGCTCGTATTTGACTAGACATTAGCGCAGCCTCATTTTGCAGTTGTTAACTGCTCTGACGCAGTAATGAGTGTGTTTTACTCCCCTGTTTTAACGCGTAGTCTAATATTTTTGCAGTTATGAACTGCTGTGTTCTAGCGTTAAGTTTATTTCCTCCGATAGCCTAACATGGAGTGCTGATAGTTTATATCCAGTGTAATGACAGATAAATTAAGGGGAGAGCGTGTAGAAGAATATGCATATTATGTCAACAAACTTTGCCAAAACGTTGGCTTAGAAACGGAATATGACGTCAAATTGTGACGTCACAAACAGCGCACACCAAATACAAATGATCACCGTATGCCACTGAATGAACCTCCCCTCATGAGAATTTTCTGCGTACGCCACTGCCCCGGGGCATAGGTAGGCTATAATTACGAAGTATAGATAAAGTCTGGAAGATGAAATGGAAGAAAGTATGGAAATTTTGGATGGATTGGAATGGAGGATTTGAAGTATAAAACAATTTGCAGAACCTGAAAAAATTCCTTTCCATTCCATAGCATGCCCTGACGCAGAACATCTTGACAAGCAACTTCGTGTGTAGTGCAGAAGGAAAGCATGTTTTCCTCAAATCGTTTTACTTCAATAGAAAGCAATATGATGGCTTCCAAAACTTAGGGTGTGATTTTGACACCCCAAAACGGGTTGAAAAAACACTGCTCGCACGCCAAGTGGAAGGTTACCACCTTCGAAAGGAACTCAGACAGTTTGTGTCGTCAAGGACAGGTCTTCATAATCTCCTTGGCGTCAGAGAACTTCGACCCATCGCTAAGAAGTTCATGAAGTTCTATGAGACAGATGATTTCTTCAACTTTCTTACTCTTACTTGACCATTCTCACGCCTCCTACTTATTTCTGGATTATATATACGTTTATCTTATCTTACGCTCTTCAATTTGTGTGTTCGTTCACATAAAACTGCTTTTCACACAGCCTGCTCCTCAACCTGAGGTTGTGGTGATGCAACCTGTCCCGCACAGTGCTCGTGACTCTAGTTGTGTCCAAGGTTGTTGAAACACAACTGTTAATTGAAGCCGAAATGTTTCTCTACTCTCGTATGGGTTTGTTTTTGGTGGTGCGTGATTTTTTTCATTGACTTTACATGTTCTATTATACCCCTACTTGACAGCTTATTTCGTTGCGAATGGTTGTACGTTTTTGTGCTGATCAGACATTTGTGACTGCCAAGAGCAGATTGTTTTGCCATTGCTTGCTGTAACTGCGGTTGGACAGTTTCCTGCTGATAACGTCTGTATTTTTTCACAGAGACGTTTTTTTTCTGCCACAGCGCAGAGTTTTTTCGCTGGCGCAGCACGAAGACAATTTTTCACGGCTGCACTGCAAAATCAGGTGTTTATTTCATGCGTGTTGTGATGTGTATCCTTGTGTGTGGAAAACAACAGCAACAAAAAAACAATAAACATCTATTCACCCATTGCCTGGCCGTGATGTACCAATTTACGCTTTGCGTGTCAGCTCTAGCGAACCCATTCACGCCTCTTTCCCGAATGGGGCATTCTTATGAAGTCGATAAATATGCACTTCACTTTTTTTTGCACTCCTAATGTGAAGTCCCGCTGTACACCATACCGTTACGTTGTTCCGACTTCACGTTCAAGTGCATTCTACAGTTTGTTGTGTATCTAAATATAGTCAAGGTAAGCAATCAAACTTCTGGTGCTACTGGGGAGTTACCTGCGGACAAAGTGACGAGAACCTCATACTGCCTATGCAAACTCAAAGGTTCGGCTTTGCAAACTCAAGACATCAAGTCGCTTAGTTGAGAAACTGACCCGCGCTCCTGCAAGTTGCCACAACTAAGTTATCCCCTCAACCAGTAGGAATCCTTGAAATTACACTACATCAGCTCTCTACATCGTGGTCACCACGACATCATAAAGCATTTATTCTCTAGTAACTGTTGGTTTTACAGTAGAAAAACATGATGAATGTGTGTGGCCAAATGGAGTAGTTTCATGACACACGCCACCTAGGTTTGGTTTGGGAAATTGATTAGGTCGATATGCAAAGAATTAGGGAGGCATGAAAATTCGAAAGCATCAAATTCAAAGCTGTTGGGAATTTGTGTAGCCAATAGATCACGTGATGTAAATGTAAAAGATGTCTACAGTAATAAGTTTCGGACAAACAACCCGGTAGATGTACGAGGCAATTATATGACATTAGGTATGATCCAATCCAAGGTATGTAATATTACCATAGGGTTATTTCTTTGTGCATGATGTAATTTTGAAAGGTACTGCAAAAACCAATATTATCCATTGTCCCGCAACATTTTGCATTGCAATTCTTCAAAAACCGAACAGGGTGGGTGTGTTTCAAATAGAGCTGGACTGATGCATCGACATGGCAATGTTGCCGATGTATGACATCGGCGAAATTACGCCGATAGCAGTTGACAATATTTGCTCTTAAAAGCCGCTGAGCTATTGTTCTGCACTGAGTGTTCGGAAACCCAAGTTGCTACTTCGTCTCTGAGTCACGCAAATTCACGGTCCTTTTCCTTACGGTGCGCAGCTCTTCGACCACATCAAGTAGTGCGTCGTATGTAGACCGCTGCGCAATCGTCCCAATAAACCGCTTTATGACGTAACATTCGCTCGCAGGATTTTAAGTGGTCACAACCTGCTCTTTCATTTGTAACTTGTGTAATTATTTGATTTGTTTATGCGGCCTACATACTGACGAAAGAAATGCACTGCACTGGTGTAGGAGGCGGGGGTGCAGGTGGTGCAAGTGCACCCCCAAAACTTTTGATTTGGTGAAAATTCGGGCGAAATCTATAGAAATGTGGGCAAAATGTGTGAAAACTTTCGCAAAATTGCTGTATGTGCTTCGAATGTTCAAAAATGGCACTAAAAAGTGCAGACGTTTTTCTATTTTTGGAAGTCATGTTTTTATTTAGTTCTTTTCGGGGAAGGGGCAAGTTTGGGGGAAATTTGGGCAAAAATGGTGCCTGAAGTGCTTTGATTTGAAAAAATGCGCCCAACATGAAATGAAATGCAGTCGTTTGTTTTTGGAGGTCATTTTCTTTAGAATTTTTTTCGGGCAAGTTTGGGGAAATTTGGGTAAAAATCCTTCACACCCCCAAAAATTTGCCTGCTCCTACACCTATGATGCACTGTAACGTCTTTCAACTGTAGTTTGAGTAATGCAAAAGTATTGGCATCGGTTATTGGCGATGAAAATTGAAAAACATCGGTATCTGCCCCAAAAAGCCTTATCGGTCGAGTTCTAGTTTCAAAAGTGGCATATAATTTTAATCTATGTGAAATCGGCAGTCAGAAATTAGATCAGGAAAAAATTTCATCAATCAAGCAATCGTATGCGTTTGCAAGTTTTAAGTCTAATATTTTTGGTTTGGCTGTAGGTAAAAGTTATGCTCTAATTGTGCTTTTGTAATGAACATTTAAAAATGTCTTGTTTTGAGTAGAATCTTGGGGTTAGTTCTAATCTAAACAACCAATAAAAAACCTTCTGTAGCATAGCCTGCAGCTCTCTTTAAATAGATGTTATGTTTGCACTTCTGTGTTTTTTTTTAATATGTCCTTTCATTTACTTGTATTGTAAGAGTAATTCAAGCATATTGGTACTTTTAGTAGTGCAACAGTGCTAAATTATTGTCCATTTGTTCTCTACTAGATCTTTTAACTGATATTTGTATTTATATGCGACATCATATTTCAGGTTTTGTGTTATTAGGAAATTGCTTGAGTAGACAGTCCATTGAGTTGGTGTGTTTTGGGAAGTTTGCCACGCGACTCAATTTAGCTCGGTGGCTCAACCCAGAAATGCTTCAGATAACTTTGGTTCAATGTAGATTGGTCTTCGCTGATGACTCAATAAATGTGAGCTTACGTCAGTTCCAGATTAGACTTGGTTGACTTATAGCAGGAATGCTTATTTTTCCTGCATAAGTAAAATTTAGGAAGCTTTTCAGGGTAGTTTAACATGCACACGTGAATATTTTCGGTGACGATTTCGAACGCTGCATGCTTTCTTTGTTTTATAATTACATCGGCAGGCGCATCAATGATTAACTAAGTTATAGTATCCACAAGACAGTATATCAAGGTACAACCATAAGGGCAAGAATTGCTCACGTGTTGTGCAATTGTCGAGTGACCTTGCTGAACTCGTCAAAGAAAAACGTAGTCTAAAACCGCCAATCATGTCAGCAGCATAGTAGCCGTATGCATGGATTTGTGCGTGGTGGTAAGAACGCACAAGCGGGTGTTCGTCGGCTGATGATTTTGTAGCTTGGGTTTCTCTAACATCTGGTTTCATTGTTCAAATCTTTTAGTTGACAGATTGAGACTATGCTGCATGTTCTGGAGATTATATTTTTTAATCAGTTGTTTATTTTTCGAGTTTGCTGTGTGGCTACTTTGTCAATCAAATGCAGCAGAGTTCATGCGGCAAACCGTAGTACTACTTTATTTTGTATATGCGGCAGACCAGACTGCTATTTCACCAAATTCATGCATTACTTCACAACTGTTGTTTTTCACGACTTGCTTACATTGCCTAACTTCTATTGCCGAAGAAACATTATTGAAAGGTTTTAAAACAGTTTGCCGAACTAAAGTTACGTTTGACGGACTATAATCGTTTCTTTAGACCTTTAAAGAGGTTTGCAACTTGACGTCTTAAATGTGTTCCCTAAAAGTAAGTGCAACTTGAAACTCAATATGAGGCAAAATAAAAGTTTTGCGATCTTAGATATAAGCAGTTAAGTTTTTTTCATAAATTTATAGAAATTAGTGTTCAGCTTAAGAAATGGATAAAAGATCATCTCGATAGATTTCGCTCAGGGCCTTTGAATATCAGATATGTTCCATGTAATGTAATTCTGGTAGTTGCTTTGGAAGTTGTTTACTTATAGAAAGGTGGCTCCCTTTGGGATATTTGAATAAAATAGCTTGACTCTCACTAGATAATCTTACATGTTTTAACTGCTGTGCGGAAGTCAGCACAGTCGACTTCTGGATCCATGGGTGTGCAGAGCTCTGGTGAAGCTCGGGGCAGCTACTTGATTGTATGCCCCCATACCAAATTCTAGTCTTCTCTTAAGGAATGTGAGATATACAGCCATTTAAAATACGTACAAATTAGTGTTGATAAAAAACAAGTTTTGCAAAATTACATTGAAAACATTTCAGAGCATATTTTGATTGTAATGTGTTGGTGTTTAATAATTTGTTTTGTAGAGCTGTTTGGGGGATAGCCAGCGTAGAGGTTGCTTGTCAGGAAGGTTGTCGTTGCATTTAGAATTGCTGGTTTCCCCAAACGCTACTAACAACCAGGCAGCTTCGTCGTTGTATAAGCGCTTTTCTGTCTCTCGACTGAGCTACCTGACATTTAAGTTGCGAAGCCGAAGTAAGGCGTTGATTCTCACTCATTTAAAAGTTCGTTTTCACAGATTTCTTGGTGCTGAAATCTTTATTTACAAAATGTTACCGATTAGTAGCACCCGCAAATACTTCGAATATTGCACGGCAACAGAACAGCAAAACGTGTACAGCACGCCAGGCAGAACGAACAACTCTGAAAACATGGTCTCCACACTACAGCTTAAAAGTTCGACTCGTGAAAATGAGGTTAGCGCACATCTGTGGGCGAGCACTCGGGTCACTTAACATGCATTTGCGCGACTCCCTCAGGAAAATTCTCATCAGATCTATGCAGCATGTGTTAGTAGCATTACAAAACGAAGAAGCATATAGTTAGAGTTTTAATGAAATTTAATTTTTGTAATTTCACTCTTGGATGCCGTTCGACCCCCTTCTGCACGTCCCTGTCTGGATCTGAAAAACGAATTTGAAAAGAAAAGTTGAGATCAAAAAATGCAATAAAAAGATGTACTTCACTTTACTTCTGATTTGAATTTTATCAAATCAAGGTCAAAGCTACATCCAGTTTGTAGCGAAGCGAAAAATACCATGGATGAAAATGGTGTCTTGTTTCCATTCTATTTGAACAAGAGCTGATGATACCTACTTAGTAGGCGAAATATATAATCTGTGAGTTCTTAGTATTTGACTCTTTGCTGAGAAATGATTCTTTTCGATAGACAGTGTTGTTTCCATTAGCTGTTATTAAGAAGTAACATCCTATTTTGAAGGAATTCTGGTTTATAACGTTTGAAGTGCGGCTTACCTAGTTTTTGTTTAAACCGCATTGAGCTGACAACATATCAGAACCAATTTTGTGTTGGTCAGAGGATTTGCAAATAACCTCAGTTTTTTGATGACATGCTGATGATTCACCTTACTGATGATGGTACTGTAACATTGTACACCAGCCACGGAGGCATTCTGGGGCAGTTCTCCCTAAATTTTGTTGTACCCAGAATTTTTTTAATTAAATCATAACAAACACAAAAATCTTGCCCCCCAGAGATTTATATTGTTCCCCAAACCTTAAAAGCTTGCTACGGGCCTGGTGTACACCGAAAAGTTTTTGAAATATTCTTTACTTTGTTTGCTTTGGCCGTTATTTTGATTGTTACCAAATCCATGTNCCTGACTGGTNCGCACAAAGTGTTAACGGTAAAAAAATTAATGCGAACCCAACATTTCAGTTGTGAAAAGAAGTTAAAGGGGAACCAAAAGTTCTTGCCATNCCACTTTGAGCTAAACTTCGACTTTGCGATGACAACATTCCACTGTAGGCTATGTAGGAAAATAGCTATGCTCGCTTCGACTTGCATAGCTCATATGCCATAAAGGATTCTGAAGTATAATTGAAACACCCACCACCTTGCAAATGAATTTGAAAAGAACGATTATAGTCTCCTTGGTATGAAGATTTCAAAAGCGATTAACTATTGTTATTTGTTTGTGAATTTTTCAATGAAAATAACAAACATTGATTTACGTTGAACAGAAGAGACACATTATTTTATTTCATTTTTATCACTGAACAATCAAACACAACTATGAAAGTTCTACTCGCCGGAATGTCCAAAACTGGGACCAAATCAATGGCTGTGGCCCTTAGAGAGCTTGGATATGACGTTTACGACTATCTTGAAAACTACATGTATTTGGGAAAAGACTGGGAAAAGATTTTCCGCGATGGAGGAAGCACAGAAGATTTTCGTCGGATGTACGAAGATGTCGATGCTGTCGTTGATGCTCCAGCTTTTGCTTATTGGGATGAAATCCTCAAGGCATTTCCCGATGCAAAGGTAAATATTAACATCGTGTTCAAATGTGGTTTAGCCGTGAGTATGTTTGTAGCGAATGACTATACGATGAGGGCCTACGAGAGGTTGGTACAAGAGGTACATATTTCCCGGGCCTAGGAAGATGAAAGTACGCACGCTAAATTTTTCGATAATCAAGTCTAGAATTACTAGTGTAAGCCAGTTGCCCGTATAGCAATCGCTCTATTTTTAAATCTTAACAAGGCAGCTGTTTTATTCATATATTGTTTGCTATACAAAAAAGGCTATAGAAGTTCCGACAAGAGGCCCAAAAGCCAGGGGTCCCGGTGACGGTCTTTGTAGCCTCTGGTAAATTCCTTTCAGAATTCCTGCACATGATGCCTCTTACGGTGATTACGGCAAGAAGTAAATTACAGACATCGGTTTGCCGCCAATTTCAGTCACCAAAAACAAATAAGAAATAAGTGTTTCACGTAGAGGCTCTGTGCATCATATGGCGTATGATGTGATGCCCCTGAAAATAGGTTGCTGGGCCCTCCTAATTGGATGTGGTAGGGCAGGGATGGGCGAACATTATCTACGAGGGGCCACATTGCAAACTTTATTGCTACCGGGGTCCGCATATGTTACATTTGTCTACTTCTGTTACAATTTGCGTATATGGCGTTGTATTGTTTCATTGTAAAAGCTCGAGAATTCTAATCTAATCAATAAAATTATTTGAATAGAGACTCGAAATATGTACTATATCTATGTACGCGTGGCCACCCTGCAGTCCGCGCAAAATGCTCCCTCGGGCCGTAGTTCGTCCACCATTGTTGTAGGGCGTGTTAGACGCGGATCTTTTAGGGCTATAGGCGGTACATGATATGATGCACTTCGTATAACTAGTTTCGTTGCAATCCCAATAGATGGAACAAAAAAATGTCCCATAGACAAACCTGCAGATGTATATGTTCCATTGTTAGTTTTTTTGAGAGAATGAGCCATATACTTTTCGTGGTTTAGATTTAGAGTAGTCGAAGAAGCAGGTGCGAACATATTCTCTAAACTTGCGTTTTCTGAAAGCCGCTTCCTTTTTGACAATGTTACCGAAAGTGAAGCTCATTGCAGAACATTCTCACCTCTCCAGGTCATATTAACGATGAGAGAAAATGAAGACGTATGGTTTCGAAGTCAAACGAATCAGATGCGTGCTATGGCAATTCCTATTGTTCGCCTTATGTCTTTATTGTCTCCATCATACCGACGCATGGAAGCATATGGCAAAAGAGTGGGTGAGCTGCATGATTATCCCGTTCTATTTGGTGAGAATGAATAGGTTGAAAGTAAAGATAATTTCTTGCTTTAACAACACCACTCGTGCCAAAGAACAGGAAGTTGCTCCTTGCTACTCGCTAGGCTAAGGTCTTGCAGAACTACAGAAGCAATCACTCCAAGATTGATTTGCTGAAATACCGGCCCCTGTGAACAACACCACTTGCGGCCCCGGACGACACTTAGCCTCGCTACGCCACTGTAGCACTCGTTTGGCCTTCTCCGAGTTATGCTCGATAGGCTCAGCTGTGACAAACTACTGTTTTGGAGAGACTTGAACATATACCGCACTGCTCGTCGCTGCAGCATTTATTCACTGTGAGTTCACCAATCACATGATATGTCGCTAGAAAAAATAAAGAATTACTTGCACACGATTAGAACTGACACTAAAAATGAAGATCTGCAACCGGTATATTTAAGCGTGTTAAGTGACAATCGATAACCCTGGCATTAACTTTAGAAAATTGGAAATGATTCTGAGCTGAGACCTGTGGATATCGTGCAGTCTAACTTGAGAGACAAAGTTGTAAACTTCACATGATTTACAACTTCTTGGTCAAAAACTTTGCGTTTACGTCTTTCAAAAAAATTTTATAAATGAAGTTCTGCAACCGTTTGGAGGTTTTGAAGTTTAACTGCGCCTATATAACCCCCTAGGCAAAATACTTACAATGCATCTGGAAAAAAAGAATAAATTCTCATCACAAGTTAAAAACGCACGAATCAGTCGAGTTACATTTTTAACAAATCTCGACCAAGAGCACCTTGGAACGAAAATGTTGAAATAAAAGACGGTAGGTTTATTACAAGGTACAAAAATGTTCAAGGGGATAATAGTCGCATATGCAATTCATATACAATTAAAGTGGTAAAGCTTCAAAAAATCTATCCATGGTATTTTGTGTCCCAAACAGTAACAGATTAACGACACTATCTTATGCAGCTGTTGCGATTTACGGATGGATGATTCCTGGTATTCCTTTATTTGGCGAGCCCCGAATGCATGAACTCCAGCTGAGACTTGCTTATCGAAGGCACAACGCTCACGTACTAATGGTACGATGAAACTTGTATCTTCCATGTTTGTAATGGTTGCAATGGAGCAAAAATGAAAGTTTTGTAAGACATTTTATAAACAAGGCACGAGCCATCAAATATAAATAACTCATTCGAAATTTCAAAAACGACTGTTTTATTTTACCTTCAGCGTCATCCAATAAATTGTATTTGCATTCTAATAATCACTCTTTATCTGTTTTTCTAACGTAAGATAATTGTAAAGTACAGTAGTTATGTTCTTTCCTATCCTCACTATCACACACATTCGTTTTTCTGTCGCAGAATGCGCCCAAGGACAAGTTGCTGGTATATTCGATAAAGGATGGCTGGGATCCTCTCTGCAAGTTTTTGGACAAACCGGTTCCCAAGAAGCCCTTCCCGCACAAAAACATTCGAGGAAACATAGTCGAGGACTTCCTCAAAACAAACCCGGCGATCATCAGAATGCAGAGAGAAGCATTACTAAGCTGTGGTTTAATTTTGACTGCTTTCTGTTTCGGCGGTTATAAATGGGCAAGAGGTTCGAATCCATTATCTTGGTTGAAGAATGCTGGAAATATTGCAAAATCATTTCTAACCAAGCTACCACTCTGAAAGGCTGCTTTCACGAAACTTTGGAAAATTTGTGAAAACATTCTTTAGAGCAGTTTGAATTATTTCTGGATACAGAAATGAAATATGCTATATAATTATACATTAGCTGATCCAAACATTGAAAGTTCTATCAACTGAACTTTCAACGAAATTATGTANTTTTGATGATTTGTGTAATGTTTTTACCGCAATATTTTTACGTTGCAAGGCGAGATCACGGTTACTTAGTGGCAAAAAATTTCNCACGACAATCAAAGCNCTTAAACGTTTGGAGTATTAGCCCAGACTAATGGACCCCATAGTATCTAATAAAGTTTTTTGTTGAGACAAGGTTTGCAGTCAAAATTGCGCGTTTTTGAAAAATAGCGCCTATCAGGCTGCCCAACCCGCGGCCCGCAAGGTTAAGTGGCCCACGACGTTATCAGTTCGTAAGCAGACTTTTTAAATTTTTAGTATTTTTTTATAGGCTCAAGTACATTTGCCATCAAAACACACCAAAATTATACCTGTTGCTTCTATTACGGGCCAACCACCCAAAAACTTGTATAGCAAACATTTCGAAAACATGTCAAGTTTTTAGATTTGATTTACATCCATACCAGCTGACAACACTATCACCTCGTGCTATCGCATAAAACTTACCAAAATCAAAGGATTTGTTACGTCACAATAGCTGTTTGTTACGTCACACAGCATTTGTGGCCCGCAATAAACTTCCTC
>JGI24158J21664_10008700_pt1 | contig 13518 bp, 11 predicted proteins | sample Ectturendosymbi3_FD_21664 | JGI IMG/M metagenome (IMG submission 21664) | reverse complement strand
AGTCAGTATTGCAAGTGGTATCTCTTGGCACAGAGTGTAATCCTGTACAAATGTCAGATGTGACCACGCAGATTCGTCGACGTTAAATCCATTTAAATGATGTAATCCTGGTGTGTAAAATATGACCTTCCGACCTTCCCTTGAAACGAATATTTGTGGATGCACCTGTTTTTTTCGCTGAGACATTTCGGACTTAAATTTTTTCGGTCATTTCAAAAAGGTTTCGGTCCATTACCGAAAATGACCTAAAAATGAACCCTGGGATGCGTTTGCATTGAGAGGAAGCCAATTTCAAAACCTTGACCCATTGCCAAGCTGACCGCTGGGCAAAACTACTCACGGTCAAATTTTTCAAGTCGATTTGTTTTCATGAATGTCTGTTGTCCGGGATCATCTCACAAAGGGTGCAGCGAATATTGTAACACGTTTGTTTGAAAAAAAAAACGATTTAGCAGTCTCGGGGCTATTTTAAACTGAACCTAAACCAAGCTGTGAATCTGTTCTTTTATTGGAAATTCACGCCGCAGTCAGCATGACTCAGCAAAACAATTTCAACGCCCCGGAGAGAACCGCATAATGACTCAGCAAAACAATTTCAACGCCCCTGAGAGAACCGCATAACCTCGCCCAGCTTCAACTGTGTGGCAAACGCTCACGACTCCAAGGTCGCTGGAGTGTTGGAGCAAAAGTGAAAACCTACGGGTTTTCTGCCTGAGGGAATCTAATAAACCGAAAGCAAAAGCCAATAAATTACGTGAATATACATTTGCATCGTTTCACTGAAGTCCCTCCCCGTTGGTTTTAGAGGACTCGCCCCGTCAACTTTTCCCGGGTATTCTAGTCACGTACCCTAACCGCGGTAGCTGCATATCTGTCTGTTCGGGGGATGCTCAACATTCAGGGTTTCTCGGCATGCACAGCTGGTTTGTCGCGAAGTGTCACGCCGTGAACTCTTCGTAAAAATCCCATCTCCGCCGCTCATACTTCGGATAACGCTCTTGCCAGCGAGAGAAGATCCACGACCGTAGGTGAAGATCGGAACCAGAAACCGTTAAAAACTGACAGCTCTGCGTGTTTGAAAGTTCCAGTTTTGTGACTACGGAACGAAACTCGCGCAACACTGCGTTTGTTTCACTCATCCTCGTATCAACCTCCTTGTTCTGCCTCTCCAGGAACCAAAGTCGCTCGTAAATACCACCACCCCAAGGTACTTTAGCTTCTCAACCTCCTGCAGTGTGTGCCGCTTGCTTGCATCGTACCGTGGCTTTACTTCCTGGAGAGGACTTTTATTCCAGCACGCAGCTGCAAACCGATCTCTGCAAGTGTTTGTTGGAGAACATATTCAGAAGAAGGGAACAGCACCAAATCGTCCGCAAAAATATACGGCTAAATCCTGAGTCTTCCAACAGCAACACCCTCGTCGATCCGGCTGTGACTGTCTATCCCAGTGGTTCTTGCATATCTTACCCTTTCATCAAACAGGATTTCCAGATTTACCCCCAATGCACTAAATAGTGCTCATTTGCTGTATTAAAAATACAAAATTAACAAATTCTACGAGTTAAGAATGATTTATAAAAATTTATATTAGCTGCAATTTATGATTCCCAGGTTAAGAACCACCGGTCTATCCAATTGGTATGGACTGTTTAGATGAGTGGTGGCAACTCATATCCTTGACGGAGCCCAAGACCCACAGTGAACGATTTTGACGCTACTTGCGCGGGAACACACGTCTGAGCAGGAATGCAATGACTTGATGGCCAGTGGCGCGTGGTCGTCAACGCCGAACTCCCGCAAACCCCCCAAAACGTTTCTCGCGGAACCGGATCGTATCATTTTCGCGGACAACAAAAAATGCGCATCTTTCGCATATTTCCTAGACTTCTCAAAAATTTACTGGAGATTGAAATTTTCGTCTGAAGTGCTAGGCTAGGACAAAAACTGCACTGAGTGTCCTCCAGCTTTGCTTCAATTATCTCGCGGTATTTTTTCAACAAACTTGAGGGTAATGACCCGGTGATTGGTGCATCATCTTCTATCTCACTTCCTATGTAATGGGATGATCACCCCAGTTCTTCCAAATCGCCAGGTCACTTAACACACTCGAAAATACCTTTGTTTTCAAGACTAAGTATTTCAAGTCGGATTCCATCACAACCCGCAGTCTTCCCGGCCTTAAGTCAATGCCTTGACAGCCAGGAAGACCTCGATCTCAGTGATGATATTTTCTTCTTCACAATGTACCTCCTGTGTGTCTTTTGGTATGAGAGTGGCTGCTGGGCTAAAATCTATGAAATACTCTCTCCATCTGCACAGGATGTCTTCCTCATTGTTGAATAAAACAACATTTTTCTCTTCGACGCCTATAACAGTTCTAGATCTTTTTTCCTGGAAACACCTGGTGGTTTGCTCGTAGTTGGAATCTAGGTTGTGCCCAAAATTTTCCCAAGATTGCAATTTGGACTTTTCTTGTCACTGCACACTTGGATTGCGGATCTTCGCGCCTCTGCGTGTCACGAATGCAGAGAAGGTGTACGGCTTGATTCTGAAGCCAGCCCTTGCAGACTACTTTCTTTACTCGGATGCCACCCTGCACACCCTAGTTCAACCAAGAGCTTGTGTTTTGCCATTTGCCGTCATGTCGGGTCGTTTCTACCGACATACCCGTGCAGCTATTTGAAAAGTTGATCCGCCACTGTTCTTCGTGCGCTGTGCATTCTGGAAGCTCTCGAAACGAGGACGATAAGGAAGTCTGCAAATTTTTTTTTCTTACATCCTTGTCCACCAGGGCCTCTCGCTTTATATGGTAGGACCTCTTTGGCATGTTCATGTGAGCCTTGTTGGTTTTTTCAAGCGGAAGTTGCAGACAACCTGATCGGTCGACAGTTCTGCACCGAATTTGACGCTCGCGTTTGACTTGAAGAGGAACAAGCCAGCTGAAACGATCCAGAAACCAGTCAGCAAACATTGGCCCCACGAATCTCAGCACTAGGTGTGCTTTTTGAAATATCTGTGTTTGCAAAAACTGTTAATAATGCACAGTGCGTTGTTGCAGCAGAAAGTTTCCGTTATGAATCATGATATAGGTTAGCATTACCATGTTGACCGATCACACCCTTCTATATGCACTATGCGTCGTTTCCAACGTGTGCACTGAAGTCTTCCACAGGAGGCGGTCTATCAGTTTCAGCTTCAACATGCACACCCACCCAGCCAGCTTTAATCCATTCGTCAACACACCCAGCCAGATGGGACTGCACATATCCGCACCCCAGCCTGGGCAGACATTGTTGACTCGAAATCGAAGTACAAGAGTATCTATCGTCCAGCTCCACAGTGTTAGAGCCAAGACGTTTAGTCGAAGAGATGCCTGCAATATCCATCACGGTTAGGCTTCCTCAACTATTGCGTACTCATTCCCTGTGAATGAATTTATGCTCCGTTTTTCAATCGCCACGGTATGGTTAGGTTGCTGTGTACTTGTGGCCTTCAAGTCTTCCACGCAGTAGAAGCACTCTGCGCTGTCCCCATTCCCAGATGCATAGCGGGCTCAAAGTGCCTCCACTTGTGGATTGCTGGTGGGAGAGACTAGCAAGTTTTTCGAGCATGACCCTCTGCCTAAAGCCCACACGCGGCCGCTGTTGACCCGCTGTGACCGATGTGCGATGGTTTTGGTTGGTTTTGCGCATGTCATGTTAGTAACTGTTCGAATTACACCGTTGCACAAACCAGTCGCGCCATTTGCCCAGCAACTTGCGAAAACAGGGTATTACGGAAAGGTGCTACTGCGGGCACATTTGTATAGGTCTAGAGGAGATGTCTTGCATTGAGCCTATTGCATGAAGAGACTTACGGCAATCACAGCACCTGAAAAGGAGAGGTTGTGTCAGTAGCGCAGTCAAGAATTTTGTTCGGGAGCGCCCAGTCAATAACGGCATCAGTCATTGATGTCTTGAGTTCGACTGTTTCTTCTGTTTATTTTCTAGCAGTTGAAAATTGATATAAAGCACCAGTAAAAATCTCAAGTTTGTTTCGGGAGGGGGACATGGCCTCTTTGCTCTCATTCTGACTGCCCCACTGGGTTGTGTGTTGCGCTATGACTTTTCTTTTCTTGACAGGGCATGGCGAATGTTATTTTAGTCAACGAGTGTCGTAGCCAGCCCGGAACTTTGGGGGGAGTCAAAAAGTTTGCTTTTAGCGAACAACAGTATTTTGTTTAGGATACCGCCTCTCAAAGCACAAAATGACTAGATATTCTAAATGTTTGGGAAGGGGAAGCTATAACTCCCGAATGCCAGGTTAGGAATCACCAGCTGAGATGCGTTCCATGCTTACGACCGTTTCTAACCTGTTTGTTTGCAGCTGTAGCTAGCTAACGTAAGTTGGCTGTTGCTTTTTTCAGACATAACCTGACTTGAAACTTCACATGCAGGAGCACTGTAGCGATGTGATTGATCAATTCTTGATGCTTACACGACCTGGTGCTTCTCCGGGGTTGCGAACTTTCTTAGAATCTACCGTATATAGTTGTTTGCTGCAAGCAGCCAATCCCTCTTAAACGGATTAGGATGGGGTTTGCACCACTGCAACAAGTGGAACGAGCCGAGGCACTTTCTGATTCGTAGCTGAATTTTTTCCATGGCCACGTTGCTTTTGCGGTCCGCCTGGAATACGGACTCGATGCTGTGTGACTGATCGAGTCATGAACAGTTGAACGTGCGAAGTAGTTCTAAGACATTCTATAAGCGCCTTGTCGCTGATTGGCTTCCCTTACGCCTAATCAACTGGCAAATATCGGAGGTAGGAATAGAAGTAGCTCAAGCTTGTTAAACGTTTTGTGAGGTGGACGCAGGGGTGACGTGGAACGGCAAAAAAATGCGTCCCCCAAAATATTGAAAAACGCTGCGCGTGACGTGGCTGCTATTTTTTTAGTAACGTGGTCACAATTAAGCGGATAGTTCGCAAGAACATCGCCACGTGGACCGCTTAATGCCACGGGTTGGTGTGACACGCGTTTCAACGCATAGAAGCGTTTCTGAGATCATCTGCAGCTACGTGCTCCCTTTCCTAACCAAACACCAGTATCCTGTCTCATAAAAAGCTATGTTTACCTCCGCTGATATTCGCCTGTCGCTCTATAGGCTGCAGCGCATTCTTCGCTCAAGCAACGTGTACTTTGTGATTTGCCGCCGCTGCGTTGCACCTTGGCCTTCTCTTTTTGTAAGTTACATTCTCCTTGGTGTTGTAATATATGTCGCGTTACGCTCAAGCAGCAAACGCTGCAACCCTCTCATGATCGCACCGTTGACATCAAAGTGACCGAGCTCGAGTTGCGAAGTAGTTCTCAGTTTATCTTTACTTGTCGATTCTTGCGCACCACGTTTTGTACTCAGCCTGAACACCACGTTTTGTACTCAGCCTGAACGCAATCGGAGTGCATGGACATGTGGTAATAATAACTACAAACCAAGCATTCGTCGTGAGCATTATCCTAGCGTCGTTTGCCTCGGCTGCGTGTAGATCAGGGATTCTCAAACTTTTGGTGTTACGGGGCCCATGAAGAGGTTGACCATAATATATGGAGCCCCACAATAAATTTCTAAAAATAAAAACAAAAAAACCGCATTGTTACTTACCGATTGATGTTCCCGAGTAAATTGGAAGTGCTTTATTTAATTGTTCTTTGCCGTTATTGCTTCTTTGGACAGTTGCAAAATTAGCCAAGTCAGTATTTTAATAAGTAAACGTATAGCTCGCGGAGCCCCGAGGTTTCTCTCGCGGAGCCCTGGGGCTCCGTACGCAGCACCATACACCTATGGTGCAGATCACCAAACCAAGGCCTCCTAGATGTTTCTCTTGGAGGCCTTGAACCAAACCGCAGGTGAACAAGATGTCAAGGCTGACCACATCATGGTGCGACGTAGCATCGCAGTTCCGCCTGAAATTTATCTTTGTGACAGGCATCGTCCAGATTTTTGATGAAAAAGACCCACTCGCGTTAAGTCATTCTGTGCTGGTAAGGCAGGCTGCATGCCGATCATGAGTAGCCAAGTCGAGTTTCTGCTGACCCGCCTGCGCAATAAAGCAATTCAGCACAGAGTTTTCGATTTTCCACGGCATGCTTTTTACTTCCCTTTCTGTGCGTAAACAAGCTTGTGCTAACAAACAAAACATTGAGATTTGGAAATCTTATTTGACTGATAACACCCTCACAAGCACAATGTAAATAATGCAACTTCAGCAATTTTCGTCAGATTAAAATTTGAAAGTTGTTCAACTTCTGCAAAAAATTCCGCTCAAGTAAATCCATTGTCGCTGTATTCGTCATGATCGCATCCCTATTTGCGTCATTGATTAGGACAGATAGGCCTATGTCAGAACTAGGCAAGATTGAAGGGAACATTTGTTATCGCAAGAATGTGGAAATGATAAAATTTAGACTAAGTATCCCCATTTCAGGGACGCTTTCAACTACCACTGCATTCCGCTGATAACTGGGCTTCGTTATCAATGTCCGTAAAAGTATATATACATATATATCACAGTTTGGTGTTACACTTTCCAAAGACTTTCTCATTACCCAGCTACAGCTTTCCTTGGATTGTGGAATATAAAAAAGGTTTTGAACTCGTTTTGGTTGTTCGCTTGTCAGTCTTAGTCTAATGGGATCTTACGGTGCGTCATTCGCGAGCTTGAGACGACGAACTGTTTATTACGAGCATCAGTCCTTCCAAGTTTACTCCGTTCAAATGTTTCATTCTTGATTCCGTCTTGGTCGAACTTGGGATCGCTCGAGTTCCAAACTCTACTCGTTTGAACTTTACGCGTGGACCAAGCAAGCGACTTAATTTGCTACCGTTCCTGCAGTGTCACGGAGAAACAGAAGACGCTATAAATAGAAATCTCTCACTCGCAGGTCGATCAGTTCAAACTTTAGGAGCTTGAGATCTCAGAGCTTTAATGTCAGCTGGAATGTTGTTCTGACGTGAATGTGCGGTGTATTGACGACAAAAGTGAATGGCACGGCTCCCTAATTATTTTTCAGAAACTTCTATATGACCCAATTTACGGACGATGATCCGTTGGTTGAGGGTAATATGTCCGAGATGGATTTGAAGCGGATGTCTATTTACCAGGACGACTACCCCAGTTCGTCTGCAACCACCCCCACGCCGAAAGGTAATCGACGGTTTACGTGTTGCCGCTGAGGTGACGTAGACATACAGGTTGTGGACACGTTTTTTGTGGTACCGTACTTTTCTCGTTGTTTTGTGGGAGTTTTATTCGCTTCCGTTCGTGAAAGCTTTTTTAAAGATTGCATTGCAATGTGGTGCCCTCAAGCCGAATGTAAACCGCAATAATTTCCAAATAAAAATGCACAACAATCGTTTTTTGAACCGAAACCGATTTTAACGAGGAAAATGATAGAAATTGACTGTTGGAGCGCAGTTTGGCGTCTTGATGCACATATAATATAAAATGGATGGCACCAAGATGCATTATCTCACAAGATGGCCTTTTTATCGCCCATCGATGCTCGGCCAACATTTTTTAACTTTCTCGTCGCTGACCGGTTGCAACCGGATGATGAAACTTCCGTTTCTTGCGCGCATGCGCCGAGGAACACTTCTTAAAGCAATGCTATAGAAATATTTCGGATGTTATTTTTTCCAGTTTTGTTCGTGTTGGAAATTTTACTTGGATAGTGCTTGATGTTCTGAATGAAATTTCAGTAAAGCTAACATATGTATGATCAGCGAGCTGACGGCGTCAATGATCAAGTGTGCGGATTGCCTGTTGCGAGCAACTGCACAGAACAAATTATGTTTTCCTAAATCTACCAAACACTTGTTTTCGAAATCGGTGACTTTTCTCAATTCTAAAAATCGTTGATCGATTCCCACTTGGACTATAAAACTTCCTAAACCCCGACATCTTGTTTTGCACTTGGTTAAAACCACTATTTCACTGCTTGCCTCCAGCACTCGAAGACAGGCCGATGAGCGCTATGCAAAGAGCTGTCGAAGACAAAGTGTTTTCGCTCCAGCTCGCTCGGTCGAACGAGGAAAGCGATAGTGATGGGGAGGAGGAGGAGGAGGAAGTGGGACTGGGCGGCGATGACCACTACAGTCTGTTGAAGGACATGGTACGCGTTTAATAGGTTTTAGCGGCGTCGTAAGTTATAAATCAGCGACGAGCGATGTTTGGTTTGAATATTCACACGAGGCTTGAACGAGGAGAAATGTTCAAACATGTCGTTATGCGACGCAGCATTTGCCACAAGTTTCGTGCAGCGGTGCGTCGTGCCAGACATTGACCGGTGGCCCGATCATGCGTGAAAGTGCAAACAATGGCTCCGATCATGCGTGAAAGTGCAAACAATGGCTGAAGGCGCTTGTGAAGAAACTAAGGACGGTACTAGTTTGGCGATTAAGTGCCCGGTGGTTTAAATTTTGCTCGGATTTTTCCAACTCCCTGTTAGTTGCCTGACATGCCGTTACAAATTGCTGGCGCGCTGACAGGGAAAACTCGTCTACTTGCACTATCCGACAAACCGTGCTGCTTCAGGAATTCACTTTTGAACCGTTTCAGGAATTCCTTCATCTCGGTCCACTCGAGGTCAAGCTGTTGTGCGTCACCGGCCAGAAGAAGCCCATACACTCCCTTGACGCCGGGCTTCAGATCGTTGACGGAAGCAAGTCCGACGTGACCGTCACTCGGCCAGTTTGGCCCATTCATCCGTCGATGATACGCTCTGCTGTCCAAAGCCCCTCTGACGTCCATGCGGTAACGCCGGGAGGCGAAGGCTTGGAAGCGGCGGCCGTTTAGGGTCGTCGTTCTCTTTTTTTTCTGCGTGATCCCATCCAACCCTTACACGTCTCACTGTTGTTAAAAGCTACGTCCCGCACTTCGTCAGACATCCTTCACTCATTCGCTGACTGTGATTGTAGACTGCTTGTTTTCTTCAGCGCATAAATGCTACGTTTTCGACCAGGTCTTGCTAGTAAACCTTCCTGAGATTTGTGGAGTCCAGTCGTAAACAGTTAACGGGTTTTCCGCTTGTGGTTGTTCGCTTTACCTTTGATAAGATGTTGCGATTTTGGCACCAGCTTCGGTTTTCCAAATCATCTGTAATAACGTAACTCCAGTGGCACTGACTGCTTTTTTAAGTGCATCTTAATAGTTACTCCGAAATAATCAAGTATATTTAAAGAGAATCCATAGCATTATTTTATAAGCCGTTTTGCTTATTATTTGATACTGAGTTGAAATTGATAAAAATTGACTAGATAGAGATAGATTTCTTCGATGCGATCAATAATTCCGCCATGCGCATTTCGTCGCATAATTAAAAACTTCTCTTTTCTAATAACCGAAGCGGTCGCCCCACGCTCTTGCGCAGGGGCCTCCAAACTACGGCCCGAGAAGACATTTTTGTCAATGATGAAAAAAATATATTCATGAAAAATTTGTTGATTTGTTAGAATGTAACATACCACGAAACAACCACATGTAAGACGTCCGGCCCTCGAACTATTGTGTAATTGCTTATGTGGCCCTCTGGCAACAAAGTTTGGGGACCCCTGCTCTAGCGGTATAGGCAAAGCATGTACCAATTCTTGTAATAGTTCTTAGAAATTTATATGGCAGACGCCGTTTCGATGTTTGTTTTTTTTTATCACTGTGGATTTTGTTCCGTCCTCGGACCGCGCTACTTCCCGAGAAAATTTCCACCTGTCACGAAACTCACTGATTCACTGTAAAGCGAGTTCCCGCTGTATAACCGCTAGTTATTGTCGTTGTGAACCTGTCCAGCTGTCGAGCACTTCTGTACTTTTGCGAGATGAAGATATTTTTAGAATCTCCGGCTTGTTCCTTCCGTGAGCTGAAGCTGCCGAGGGCAGGAAGGTCGCTGACGCGCTCTTAGCGCCGAAGTCTTGAAAGCAGCCTTGCGCTGCAAAACCAACGCGCGCTGCTGCGCAAGCGTGGCGCAGGTCGTTCGCAGTGTTTCCCTTTTAAGAAAATTTACGCTGAGCAAATGTTAATTTACGTGAGCAGGATGCAATTGCGCAACCGTGTAGACGCAACTAGTGACGCGTTTTAAGCGGTAAAAGGCTGTGCGATATACATTTATATTAAATTTGGAAAGTTGCAAGCAGGATTGCGAAGCCGAAGTCGGAGTGGGAGTGGTAAGGAGTTGGATTCCTAACAACACTAGGAGTCGGAGTCGGATTTTCTTGTCCGGATCCGGAAGTCATGTTGGATCATTTTTTACATAACACTGCGAAGTTAGGAATTTCTGTTGAAATGGTACAATTTCTTTTGAAACTTATCTTGAAACAGAGATTTCTTGCTGTGCACCATAATTTCCATTAATTGCTACGAAAGAGTTAACAGCCGAACTTCATTCCCTTTATGTTAAGGAGTCGGAAATTTGGAAAGGTCGGATATTTTATCTCTGACTCCACAACCCTTGTTGGAATTGCGCGAGGATGAGATTTCATTGCGCAAATGGTCTGGTGGTTCTGCGCAGTTGCGCAGCTTAGAGTGAACACTGGTCGTGCGCGATAACCACGACGACATTTTGTCTCAAGGTTTGAAGACTTGCGCATGCTTCGGAAGAAGAGCGGGCCGTTCAGAAACAACATGTTGAAAGAATCGAAATGTAGTCTGCTCTTATCAGTTGCCGGCTATCCATTCGAATGGACACACGGTTTCCAAAGCAAACCCACCACTTCCATATTCGCCACCTTTGAGCACAGATTTCTGTTAGAAAGGTGTTTGTCGAAAATAAGCGGTTAAAAAATTGGTGGCGAACCCGTTTCTGGTGGTTTGATTAAACATTAGTAATCAATAAATAATGCGTTTGAGACATGGACTTGACCTCGAGTTCGACAGCTCCTGTCAGCGGCCACCTGAAGCGAAACTGGGCAATGCTTGTCACCCCTCAACATTACAGCACTCGTTGAGTTCTGATAAACGCCGACACACTGAAAGCCGTAAAAAGAACCAGGACTTTTATCGCGTTTCACTATACCTCGAACATCGTTTGCAAAATAAAATATGTAAGGAAGTATGGCAACGTTTCGGCGAGCCGCAATCAGCCCTATTTGAGTTGATGCTTCCTCTTGAGCGCAAAGTAGCTTATCTCGCATCTGCAAAAACAAGCCTTGGGTATCTTGCTCGAAGTGATGGAAAAGCGCGTGCTCGCCTTGAAACAAACTCGCCCATGCCTTTCTTATCTTGGTGTTTGCCCGTACCAACAGTCGAAAAGCAGGTGTGGATTTCACATGACCCCGCCTGGAGCGGAATTAAGCTTCTGTTCGCCGGCACGATACTTGGTGCTGTGCTGCACGTGTCGCTTTTCGTGGAGCTTAAGTTATTTCGGGATGAATCGAGTTGTTATACTTTATACCGTGCATGCGAAACAATAAGTAAAGCCGAAACAGGTGTTCGCGTGCACGATGGGGCGCGTTGAATTCTACTTACGACTTTAAATAGCGCCACCGCTTTACAACGTCAGATGTACACAAGTGCGGGCACGTTGCCTCCATAGGGGGTCTCTTCATTTATCTAAACATGATAATATAATTTTTGTTAAATACTATCTATTGCAAGGCATCCTTTCCCAGCAACTAAGATCTTACAGAGAATATATTTTTCTGCCTACTTACCGTAGACATCATCAGCTCGTAATCAAATTGTAAGTAGTCCCCATAAAAGACGATGCAGTTGAATCTATCAGCAATTTTTTCAATAAGAAATCGATTTCACGTATCACTACGCCTCCTCGCTGCTGGAATCTTGTTCAGATAGAATTGTTAGATTTCAAAGTGCGACCCACGTTTGGGTTGAAACTTGTTCGCTCCTTGCGTGCACTGTCCAACCACCTTCGTGTGTATCTACAACCACAAAACCGGTTCCATCATCAGGTCCGATTCATGCCGCAGGTCTTATAGATTACATTCAGATTCGGTTGCTGTGAAACAAGCTGGAGCGAGCCATAAAAAGGAATTTATTTGTCGACTTCCCATCTATGCAAACAGTTGACAAGGTTAAAAGAGAAAGTCCAGTTCGGTTCCACCAACGCCTATATAACCGGCCATTTCAATTTGTTCGTTAATTTATGAGAAAAGATGGTTTACATCAGGTTCTTCGCACTCATGCGCGTAAGGTCAAGAAACCGAACGATCTAGTTCTAGTCTTTCTATAATTATGCGTGGAAGCGCGATTCAGATCAGCTATAAACATGGTTGGCAAAACAGTTGTGCCTGTAGTTTGTGTTTCCAGAACTTTATAAGCTGAAAATAAAGGTTTGCCAGTTGGAGTTTGAAAGTTGCATGATATTGCATACCTAGTTTCCGCTACATCTTCTGTCTAAAATTCTGTGTTGCGTTACTGGTGAAAATCAGCCTCTTCCGATCTATTCATTAAAATAACGGAAAAGTTAACGAGGAAATGCTGAGGTTTATCTCGAATGTCAATAACAGCGTTATTTCATTGGGAAATCAAATGGATTCTGGCATGACTGTTCGAATTTTCGGACTTTAACCTACCGCTTAGTGGAGTCTGGTTCATTAGGATATCCTCTCTCCATGCGATTGGCCATTCACCACAAATGTGAAGTGCTTTTTGCCTGGTTGAGGTTTTGGTTCTCATCCTGCGACATTCGCTGCCCATTTGGTTTTGTTATGAGTTGCTTCCTGGCCAATTATGCATTTTTGGCACAAAAGTTAGTGCTATCCTGCTAAGGCATGAGAAACGAGAAATATTTCGAACCAGGGGTTGCCACGAAAGGAATTTACACGTCCAGAGATGACAGAAGACGGGGGCATTTCCTCTAGCCTCGTACAGTGGGGAAAAACTATGTTTTTTCAAACAAGACAATTGGTACAGCCTTTGATACTGACTTCAACATCAAACAAGTCTCTTGTGGTAACCAAGGTTGGGTGAGAATGCGTTTCCACGATTTTTCATAGTAATCTGACCTGAAAATATGTAGTTTTATTCAGATTCCCTGTGTGTAGCTCCAGAGGTCGCATAAATGAATAAATGATAAGCTATCTCTTGCGTAGCAAGAGAAAAACAGTGAATGTTTTTATTTGTAGTGTAATAGAAGTGAATACTTCATTAAATACTGAGTTCAAAATGTTTTGAAGTGCTGTTGAAAATGGCTAGTTTTTTGGATGCGTTCCCACACTTGCTTGTTACAGCTAAGGCCCGCAACCAGCTTGGGACAACAGCAGGGGAGAAGAGTTTTCTGAGAGGGACCCAAATTTTGTAAAATATATCCAATATTTTAAAACTATGTCCAACACATTTTTCCAGGGGGGTCGAAAATTTTTCTAGGGGAGGCTTCGTCCTTCCTGGGCCCTCCTAGTTACGGGCCTGTTATCGCTACACCCCTAAGTAAAATGGAGAAATTGTCCGTGCATCATTACTAACACGACCTTAGACAAACAAGGGGCTGCTGGTCCACCGATGAATAGAAATCGGCGATTCTATTTCCATAAA
>JGI24158J21664_10008698_pt1 | contig 13519 bp, 5 predicted proteins | sample Ectturendosymbi3_FD_21664 | JGI IMG/M metagenome (IMG submission 21664) | reverse complement strand
ACATTGTGTCACCAAATGAGATTGAAGAAACGTGGGTATAAACAGATTACAATACGTTTAGCAGCAAACATTAATCCAATAAATATTGGGTACATGAAAAGTGTATTAAGTTTTGTTAATGAGCAGAGTATTTAGTTCTAGAAGAGATAATATTGTATTCTTAATGTCATTACTTATGAGATATATCCACCTATTGTACAAATATGATTGGCATCATGTCATGGACATCACACTTCAGCTTTGCATGACTGGAGCTTAGGAATTAGACTGGACTCAATGTCTGTGAGATCCTGGAGTTGAACATCGTTCCGTTTGCCTTGAAAGCCTCGTAATGCACCAAGGGTGCTCCTCAAAGGGGCAAATCTGAGCTTTGTTCTAATGTAAGTCATGACAGATGCATATGGCTCCTTGCGTTTTCACCTACTTTTTTAAGCCAGTCTTTTGTTGACTCTGGTGCATTCTGGTGCCATCCCACCACTTGTTGTAAAGACAAGGGGATTGAATGAATAATATATTGTAAATTGAGAAATATGTAGATGAAGAAGTGAATCATGTACATTGGTGAAAGAAATGAGTGTCAATGCAGGTTATGAATAAAAGAGGCATGCAGCACCATGAAATTATAATTGGCTGGAACCAATCTGATGAGATCAAGCATTTAGCTGGTTCTTTCACCTATGTAAGTGATGCCCATTGACCATGTCTCTGGTTGGATCATTATGTTTCTTCCAATTCTATATTTTAAGCAAGCCAAAACTTTGAAATATGGTACTACATACATTTTATTCTTTCAGGCCAGTTGCCACTGTTATCAAAACTGCCTCAAATTGCTGCATGTGGTGACATGCCAAAACAGGAGAAAAATGTGAATGGAGAAAAACAGCAACTAAAGCTGAGCCAGCATGAGATGATTTGCACAAAAACTCTGCCCAAAGAGCTTGTCAAGTGTGATAAGCAGCAAAATTCGACATTTTATAACAATTTATACAATGATATATAGTTACGTAACTCAAAATGGCATAATGAAACACTGCCTTCACAGTAAGTGAAGTTCTACCTGATAGTACATCCAATCATCACATCCTGGGTAGAATGTGGCTGTGAGGGAAAAAATTGTGCTGCCGCAAATGATTACTTTTTTCTGGGAAGACACTAAAAACTTTAAAGTTGACATCTGTCAGACAATATCAAACAAAGGTGCAATGAGTTCTTGTATAGATTGGGAGCCTGTTGCAATGCAAAGGAACAGCCCAAGCCAGGTACACTAGCAAGTGTCCTACATTCAGCAGAAATGTTCCAGAACGTTTCTGTATATGACAAAAAAGATGGCAAAATATCAGAAAAGGCACAAGACATCCAGGCTCCCATCTACAGAGGCTCAGCCAGAACTGGGTCTGTCACAGCAATGTGAAAAAAACATTTGGAACCATCACTGAATTCATCAAAACACGTCAATATTGACACTTTTGTACACCAAAAATTAAACAGACATGAAAAGTTTCAAGCATGTAACAACTAACACCTACTCTGTGATGTGCTATTAATAAAACATTTCTGTATTATATTCTTTGTTATCCTCTATGTTATGGACCTTGTGTGTAAGCCAAACATGAAAATAAATAAAAATAAAATAGTGGCATCATAATTTACTTTCGTTTCAAATCTTGTAACAAACACCCTTAGCTTGCTCATGCTATTCATGGGATTAATATATGATTGTAAACAACTCCCAGAAAACAGGGTGCAATGACCAACTGGTTATGTCGTTTTTGTCTCTAGGAACCATCTAGGTCATATTAGAAAGATGAGTGGGAATGGGAAATACTCCCATAAATTAATAACTATATGGCATTGTTTCTAAGTATGTTATAAAATGAATTACTTGCTGTATTTATAGTGGGTAATTTGTTGACAGTGTCATTATGAAAATGGTGGCCTTTGCAAAAGCATGGATATTTAGAAAAGTTAATTGTGATTTTTTGCAGAAATTTGCTTCATTGAAAATATGATGATTGGTTTGACTAGTGTATCAGCCAACCCCATATTCTTCAGTATAATACCAGCTTTTGTGATCAAGATATTAGTGGTAGTATCAGGAAAAGATAGCATATAGGAACTATGGTGGGTGCATCAGACCAGGTTTCCCAAACTTTTTGGGCCAAGGACCCCCATTTGTGAATCTATTTTATATCAGACCCCAGTCTTATGCTGCATTAATTTTTCTTGAAAATACAAATTGGAAAATGAATGACAATGAATAATGTTTTATTGCTTGCTTCTAAATCATTTGAATTATGAAACACTGGCAATTGCCTGTGACAGTACACATATTGTACAATGTATATGTTTGACTTTCTTTTCCTGTCATATCTTCACGGACTCCCTGTGCAAAGTATGCACTTCATTTAGGTTGAATATTCATCTGAATAGATAAGTGTGAGCCTGTGGTAAAAACTTCGTCATGGCCACTGTCATGCTTGAACTTACTAGTTTGCTTTTTACATTACGTTCTTGTTGGATGTAGTAGCAGAGCGTGTGGCAGGCAAATAAATGAGATCAACAGATATCTTAAATGTATACTCAGATGTTGTTCAATTCTGTAATAGATATTCTCATTTCACCCCTTAAAATTTAATGAAGAACAGATGTTGTCTGTGTTTCTGGTAGGACATATCTTTATTTCGTTTTGCATTGTAATGTGTTCATTTCAGTTTCATTGTACTTGCTTTTGTACTTTTTTCGGAGTGTCATGAATGGTCTGTGGTGCCCATGTCCACTTGTACAGGCCATGCAGCTGTTTTCTCAGTGAATGCTGTATTAATGGCAGGTCAATAAACCATTAATGCTGAGCAAGAGGATGGACAGGCCACAAGTACCATTTTTCATATCTTCGGTATGGCCCAGCCAGGAAACAGACCCAACCTATGTGTTGACAAACTAATACTTTTGCAAAGGTATATATATATACTACAGTTATATTAAAAATTTAGGGTTTTGGTCAATGATAAACAAATACAAAACTTGCAAGTGTGCAAGACTGTGGAATGCATAGAAAAACAGATCTACATTGATTTGATGCAATATATGAAGTGGAGGTTGGTAACTACTGTTTTTTCCATCATATTAATATGATGGTGATGCTGTGCCTCATGATCTAAGTTAAATTGCTACGTTTTTTTTCACTTCTATAATGCAAGTGTATTGAGCATTGACAAATTAACATAGGAATTAAATTTCTTTCAAGGTCTGATGTTAACTGAGTTTGCTTAAATGTTTTCTGTTTGATCCTTAACTTTCAGCCATGTCAAAAACTTTGCGAACACCCAGAGCTAAAAGCAGTGGTATTCGAAGTTTGGGGTCTGTCAGATTGCAACATGGAGTATCATCATCTGCTTTTCCAGTGAGGTAAAAAGGTGGTTTTGTGTCTTTACAGTAATTTGTTGATCTTCCTGCAGTTACCTAAGATTAGTTAAGTGTTGCTCTATTACAAAATCAAACATTAGGTCCTTTCATCTCTTTTGTAACTTGCATTGTTTATCGTATTTTTATTGACACTACAAACTGATTTTGTGGCTCACTGATGTTTTTGGTTTCTGCAAATGACTATTCTATTGAACAAGTTTGCCTACCCTCATCTATCTAATTCTAATGCATATGTGTTGAACATGCAGGGCCAGCCCTAGCAGATGCGGGGCCCAATGCAGACCTGGGCGTGGGGCCCAATGCAAGGCCTAGGCACGGGGCCCCTCTGAGCAGTGATTTTATGATGTCATCGTGTTCAATCAACCGTGTTACAATCGTAGTAGAGCGCAGACATACAGTGCAGCACTAACACGAGAATTGAGCACGTTTGCTAACGTTCGAGAGAAATTTGCTAGTTCTGACGAGAGCGTTCATTGTTAACAATGAAATTTATATGGTGTTTCTGCTGAATTCTCAAGCGCAAGGTGTATCTGGCAAAAATGAACAATCCACCCTAACGCCATGGCGCGGGGCCCAATGCAGCTGCATCGGCTTGAGGCCAGCCCTGTTAACATGAGGGAATTTTTTCCCCAGAAATTACTGAATGAGAGAATTTGCTGTTTAAAATTAGAACGCATTTGTTTTTCAAAACTCTGTCAAACCCCAGCAATGAAATTCTTTCCATCAAGGTTTGCTCTGGTTTCTTGATGTAACATGGACATTACATGCTAAAACATTTTTTAAAGTTTGTTCCTGCTTGTACTGAGTTTGCCTGGTTTCTTGGCTAGGCTGTGTTATTTGTTAAAGCAAGTGCATGTTGTGTTTGTTGCAATGTGGTAATACTTGTCGTCCAAGTTGGTGTCATATTCAAAGAGCAAAGGTTTATGCTAGGGTATTGACATTTTTTACACAGTTTCAAAAGACGTTGACGGCTTTGCTAGTTTTCAACTGAAGTGAAATTGCACGCAGTTAAGAAAAGAATTTGTTGTATACAGTTTGACAAGAAATGAGTAAGCATCAAGTGAATTTGAATACTGTTATTTATTGATGTGAAATAGAAAGATTGAAATGCAGTTTCGGACATTTTGCAGACGCCCATGAGCCTCCAAGTGCGGAACAAAGATAGAAAAATTCTTGACAAAATCTGTCGTTTGTTCATATTCCTGTGCAGCCTTGATTGACTGTGCTCAGCCATTCATCGGCAAAAAACAATTTTTTGCTGACGTAGTTTGCAGTGCTGACTGGACAGTATAACGTTTACTACCAACACTACTTCGTATTTCACCCATTACTATCAGAAACTGCCGATGACGACAGGGTTCTCAATTCCGATAGTAATGAATATTTGCGTAGAATTTTGGACATAGAGGTCATGAGATCATTGCATGCTTTAGTTATCATGATTTGCGTGTGCTAATTATAAGCTCCAGATCAATGTTAGCAAAACTGATTGATATCTTATTTTCTTTTTCTTAGAGTTTCGTTAACATTTTCTTCATTGACCTGATTATAGCAGGAAAATAGTGTTCGATTTTAGAGAAATAGCGCTGCGTGTTATGTCACTGCATTGATTGTGGAATAGCCCAAACAAGGTCAGCGCGCTGCCTCTGAAGTAAAAGTTTGGCTTGACGTTCAACTTACGTTCACGATAAAACCGGCAACCAAGAAGCCCCACTTCGAAGTGAAGTGTTCGTAATAACCCGCAGCCTGCGCTTACTTCGTCAGTGGTGCTGGAAGCAGTGCCTTTGTAATTTTTCAAGCAATAATTTTTTTTTAATTCGTTTCATAGCTTCCTGAAACACAGAAAAAAATATGACTTTTATGACTTTAAATGGCCCTACTTATCACAAAAAGTAGTATTATCCATCTCTTTTAAATGTAGAACTTTAGATTAATTCTTTTTTGCTAAACGATATTTTTACATAAAAACCACTGATTTCGTTGCAAACACGTTTGTCAAAATGCTAAGTAGTAATTTAAGAAAAGCTTATGAATTCTGTTCAGTTAAGCCAGTGAAATTAGGTACCTATTGTTCTTCTTGTTTTTAATGTATATTTCATTTATGTTCATGTCGTAGGCTATGTAAACACACGCCATCTTCTACAATGTCTTTTTAAAGTGTACAGGTTTAAATAGTGGAAGAGTAGAAGACCGTCTGCACGTTTCAGGGCTTTACTTAAGGTTTTTTTCTCTCATATCGGCAAATGACGACTTTTGCCTACTTTGCGATGGAAAAGACTTTACAGATTTTTTTGTATAATGACAAGTTTTAATTGCGCAGAAACGATCCAGCGCTTCACATCAACCAGCTTTCTCCCCCTACACCTTTGCCTTCCGGGACAAATCATACTCATGACCTTGCAAAAGAAAGAGAATTTCAGGTTTGCTGGTTAAAAACGTTCAATCAAATATTTTTTAAACAATGTTTAAATGGAGTTAACAATTTTATTCTTTCTAAATGCTATGAAACGTGGCAGTGCAAACATTCTTCCTAAGTGCTGGTCACAGATATTTGTATGTTTTACTCATGTTGGGCGTTTAACTAAAGTATGTGCGACTGCATTTAACAGAATTTTCTCTCTCGTCGTGAATGCACTTGTTACGTCTTGATTTTGGTTAGGCACGTGTGTTTCAAACCTGATTAATTGAAGTTACAACTTAGGTATTGTTTTAATAGCGTTCACACTGTTGGATAAAGCGAAACCAGAGTGTTATATTTCTGACGTGTGACAATAGGTCTTCTCTCGTTACCGGTTAGTCGAAGGGTAGCAGTCTCATGAAGCATAGCATAAAATCAAAAGTTCTTAAATTTATTTGTAGCGTGAAAAAGCGATCTGATTTCTGATATAATAGTTGTTTATTCGGGCTGCATTAAACTTGAGTTTACAACCCCATCCAACCGGCGCAAAACACACTCCTCCGCTCACCCTAAAATAAACGCTGAAGTCCACTGAAACTATGTAAAGTTCTGCGCCGTTGCGGCGAGTTTTTGTCATTCCATTAATAATTGTCATTGCAAGATCAAACGGGAACAAGATTTTTTGTATAATTTTGTACGTACGGTTTATTTTATGAGGTTTAGAGATATGGGCAATCTTTTCCCACAGACGCCACTTCATTGTTAGTGTTGGTATATTTGCAGGTTCGAAGATCAAATAAAAATGTAAGGACATTCAAAGCATTGTTAGCATGTAAATACACAATGTTATCGCCACAAATGTAAAGACTGATGTAGTTGCAAAGGTTTCCTTTTTGGATGTGCTTCATAATGTATATCAGGGATGGGGGACCTATTTACTATGACGGGCCGCATGGATTTTGGAATATCGCTGGCGGGCCGCAAAAATTCATTAATTTTATATTCCTTTATCTTCCAAAGGGAAGTAAGAAGAAAAAAATACGTGTCAAGGAGCGACAGAGACTTCTCTTGACTTACTGTCTACATGTCTGCTTGTCATGGAGTTTCGTTTTGACGCGATGTTGTGTTCTAACTTGGGTAACGAAAATTGTGATGCGGGAGGCAAGTGCTTTCTCGCCTCTTAAATTCACCACTGCTTGAAATCCTCTATCTAGAGCAGAGGTTCCCAACCTGGGGTACATGTACCCCTAGGGGTACATTTTCCTATCCGAAGGGGTACATTTGAGAATAGCAATAGAAGAGAAATATATATTTACACATCTTTTATTTCCAACTATTTATACATACATCAGTGAATATTATTTTCAAAAACCGTTATATGCATATTTTTAAATATACCTATGATTAATCATGAAAAATATTTGTCGTAAGAAATTTTAGGGGTACATATTCATCTGCTGAAGTGCTGAAGGGGTACATGCTTATATTTCAAAATGCTGAAGGGGTACATGCTTATCTGTGGAAATGCTGAAGGGGTACATGGTCAAAGAAAGGTTGGGAACCCCTGATCTAGAGCATCGTTTCTTAACCTTTTTCCACCTCAGCACCCCTTTTGGTCACGCCTATGCAGTCCATCACCCTCTACCATTGGCTGAAACCTGGCTACTATAAGAACAGTTTTTTTTTTAAGGAAAATGTTAGGAACCCGGTTTGGATCTGTAGGGACCCGATTTCTCAGATTCTAGGGACCCGATGATAATTTTCTCTGATTCTAGGGACACGATTTGAAACTCTTCGGGTCCCTAAAACGCCTTAAAAAAACCCTGATAAGGATAAAGAAAAGACAAGTGCAGTACATCATATTCCTTTTACTTTTGACCGCCACATATGTAACCTTCTCTAGCACACCCTGAAATTGATTTCAGCACCCCAGGTTAAGAAACCCTGATCTAGAGGCTAGAGCATATTCAGAACAAAATTTGAATATTATAATCGAAGTTTCTTCTCAGGCAAACGTTCATATGTATTTTTGTTTGTTTTTATTATTTGATAAATGTCACTTTTCAAAACCAGCCGCCCCGTTGGATGCGATTGTCAAATTAAGAAATGCTTTTGGAACTGCCGTACCATCAGTTGTTGTGAGGACTTTCGGCTTAATTTGTTGGTTAATGTATATTTAATCAGAGTGCAAACCATTCTCAATATCTTTGACCCTCTTAGTTGGGTTGTATTGCAGAGCAGAGTTTCAGATTTTCGGTGCCTGTGCTTCCTAGCTCATTGCGGCGGTATACTGTAAATATCCGCAAGCGCCTACGCGTAGCTGCCAGGTTTGAGCACTGCCGGCTTGCTATTATCTTATTCTGAGTTGACACTGTAGTGGTGATCAACAAACAATTGTGCAAACCTTTTTTGAGTGAATAGGAAGCTCCCATAACTTGATTAGCCCTTGACTTAGTCATCAGAGGGATTTGGAAGAGAGTTTAGTTGAGGAAAAATAATGAAAGTTGCAATCGTTTTGTTGTGCGTCTGAAGTTGCAGAAAAATAGTATTTTTGTTCATCACACTGTATCATTAAATTCATAGACCGTGTGCAATAAACTGCTTACCAATGTTAGTTCAATAAATGTATTTTTAGCACTTTGTGGATACTTTGTTAAAGCTCTTTGCACTTGTTGATTGTGCTGCTGTAACTTCTTCGGCTTGCAGGAGAAAGAAAGGAAACTGAAAGATCACATCTCATCGCTTGAAAAGCTCATTGCTCAACTCCGTGCCGAATTGAAACAAAAGACAGAGTCATGCCGAAACTTGCAAAAGACATTAGATGCGAAGGTATGCAAAAAAAATTTAAAACATCAAACATATTTTTCTCACAAGCGGATTATCACGTTTAGTCGAAGTCTCAGTCGACTAACATGCGTAACTGAGCGATTGAGTTCACACTTGCGTAGTTGGCTATCCACTATTATTTGGAGAAAGTGTGCTAGGCTTATCGACTCTAGTGTAAGGTGGGATGCCGAGCAAATCTGAAAACTACGGCAGTGGAACGAGAGGGGCCCGTAGGTCCGGACACTCACGATTTTTAAAGAGGTCCGAGATACACGGGTTCCCCTATTTTACTTCATTTTTAATTATGAGGTACATCTGCATCGTCAAATTTTTGCTGAATGCCGAGCATTGTCGATAAGGCAAGCTCATTTTCATCTCAACCCTAATGTCCCGATACAAAAGCATCTCTGTAACGAAAACCTGCTCAGGTAGGGTAAAAAAATTGTTTGGTCGAAGTGGGCAAAAAATTTGTTTCTCCAATATCACCAAGGCTTACGGAAACGTTTTATGAGCTCAGACGCATTTTTCAACAACTCAGCAATTAATTTCAAGCTCACCTGACCCGAAAAAACGAGCTTGTTGTATTTCAAAAAATACTGATTTCTTCAAAAACAAATATAATTTCTCCCAAAAAATGGTGTAGGCACGCATTGTAAAGGCACCAAAACCGCAGAAAAATGCGGAAATTCCGCCAGTAGGTTTTATTGGCAGTCGTTTCATGATCAAAATGATACTCTGCTCGAAGCTTGCGGTTCTACTGTATATGCAATGCAACTAAATTATGTTGAGACTTGAAGATATGTTATTTTCAAATGTATTTTGCATTTCATAGCCACCAAAGGTCCATAGGCATAAATACGAAGAAAAACGTGTGAAATTGTGTGCAATACTGTTCCTAAATTCGCAAATTCTATTTTGAGCGCTAGCTTGTCAAAATTTGGCCTTTGGCCTTTTTGTTGCACGTCGGGTGTGCAAGGCCAAATTGGGTAATTCCCCACCCCCCTCTTACTCGAACAATACGAAACTCATGCAAATTTCGACGACTGATCTACAGAGCGCATAAAAATCAGTTACTGGAAGAATCAGCCTTAAACGTTCATTGTAAGTATGTCTACAATTAAGTTGAAAAAAAAACGACTTGCCCAAAGTGGGCAAGTAGCCCTGATCAGATGAACAATCTGTTTGCAGTAAGGAAGCTCGGGATGGTCGTGTGCGCAGCAAAACTAAATAATGTCACGTAGTTTCAAATAAATACAAGAGGTCAGAGTCTAAGGTTACAGTGTCTTACGAACGGATATTACCAGAATTATTTTTGGTTTATTACTGGCGTTAGTTGAAAATTTGGTACCAACCTTATTTTACGCAAATTAAGATTTTCGCAATCTCTTTAGAAATTGTGCAAAAAGGGCATTCTAATCAAACCAGTTGGTTATAGAGTTTTCACATATATTTGAATTCAAATATTTCGTATTATGACTTTATACCGCAGCAAATATGTTTACTACTGCTATCGGCAGTCATGTTGAGAAATGAACTAAACGCGAGTGTTAGTGGCAAAGCAGCACTACTGTAATGAACCGAGCTTCCAACTTTGCCCCGCTACGGAGGTTTGATTTATAGCGCTCGCGCAACACGTATCTGCAACAAGCCATTACCCAAATCAGTGGCAATTTCAAACAAACTTGTTGTGAATACACGAAAAAAAGATTTGGCGAACACGCAACAGTAAAACTGCCTTGTTTTTTACTGGCAGATTATCTGCCAGTAAGAAGACACACAGTGGTAGACGTATTTTTGTAGCAGCACAGAGGTCAATGCACAGAGGCTGCTGGGACAACAAGATGGCGGACGGTGGTGGTTATTTGTGCAAACTTTAGTGCAGGGGTCTCAAACACGCGGGCCGCATGTGGCCCGCGAGGGCGTTCTGTGCGGCCCGCGATGCTTTTTGGGAATTTTCAAATAATGAACATTTACATTGCCAAGTGCCTTGAAAAAAGATGCCGCGAAATAATTCAATCAAAGCTGAATGATACCCAGCGCGGTTTTCGTCCCGGCCCTAGCACTACAGACCAAGTTTCACTCTCCAGCAATTTTTGAGAAATCTTGGGACTATGCCGAAGACGTCCACACATGGTTTGTCGAACTCGAGAAAGCATAGGACCGGTTTTCTCGTGAAAAGGTTTGTGGAGTGGTGCGGGAGTAGGCTACAGTGTTGACGGCCGCCTGTTACTGGCCGCCAAGTCACTGTTTCCTGATCAGAAGTTTGTGTCCGTGTCAGGAGAGTTAAATCACGACCGTTCACCGTTGCTGCTGCTGAACTCCGATAAGGGTGTGTGCTGTCACCGCTGTTTTTCATAGTGTAGCCTACATCAGGCCTGCACGACTCAGAAAGCTCGCAAGGCCAAACTATCAACATTAATTTGCCACGGGCTGCGAATGTCTATTTCATTTCGATGTGGAGATTTCCTTGTGGTATGGAAGAAATTCCGGAACAACAATTGCTTATTCGAGGTCGAGCTTTTGCAACATTTTCAACAGTTGAGAAAGCTCTCGCGGGCCGCAAGAAAAGCTTTCGCAGGCCGTGTGTTGTGCAGGCCTGGTCTACATGACTTGGATAGAAAGTTACAGCCGAGTACAAGGGTGTCACAGCTGGGAGCTGCAGGATCAACCGGTTGCTTTTTGCAGACGATTTGGTACTGTTAGCATCTTCTCAACAGGGTCTTCAGGATGCACTCGATCGGTTTTCAGCTGCGTGCGACCGAGCCGCAATGAAAATTAACACTGAAAATACCAAGGTATTGTGTCTCTCTACAAATCCAATGCAGTGTATGCTGCAAGTGAGCGGCAATACACCGCAGGAGGTGAAGTTCAAGCATCTAGGAGCGGTATTTGCGAGTGACGGAAGGTGGAGCTAGGAAATTGATACACGGATTGGTGAAGCTAACGCAGTTCTGCGTGAGATTTATCGCTCTGTGGTCACAAAACGGGAGCTTTCAAATACCACAAAGCTGTCAGTTTTCAAATCGGTGTTTGTTCCGATCCTTACCTGTGGTCCTGAATCTTGGGTAATGACCGAAAGAATACTAGCTCAGGTGCAAGCGCCAGAGATGGGATTTTTGCGAAGAGTCCACGGTATGACACGGGCGTATCGAAGTTAGGTGGCGCCAGGGGCAAGAAACAAGTTTGGCGCCTCATGTTCAAACCTAAGGTCTTTTGGGAGTGAATGTACTGTATTGAAGAAAAAACTTGCGACATTGTTGGGACTTTTCGGTGCCCCAGTGATTCGGCGCCCCTGACATTGTACCGCCCTCGTTACGGCCCTGGTGTGACACTTCGCAACAAAGTGCGCAGCTGTGAAATTAGCAGAGCCCTGAATGTAGAACCACTTCTCCGAATTGAGAGATCACAACTACGTTAGTCCGGCTATGCATCCAGAATGCCCACGTAAGACTGGTGAGGCAAATCCTGCTGGCTAAATACACGGGAAAGCGGCCCAGATGTCGTCCAAGGCCTAGGTGGAGTAACTGCATCTCCGACCTTGTTTGGTCTAGTCTTGTTGTGAAGCCAGCAGAACTATCTGAAATTGCTGTTGACTGTGAGGTATTCCAAGTCCTCCTGGTGCTGTTGCCCCCGCGACCCTCCATAGATGAAAAGCGAGCATGAAAATGAATGAAATGAATAACATTTATGTTATTTAGTTTATTCACCGCGGTGTTTAAGTGTTTAGCTAGCCAGTGAACAAGTTCCTTAGACGGCTAGGACTGATTAATGCGAACGTGAGAGACGGCTAGAAATGATTTGTCTGCAATTCATGACACCTTTCGCAGGAAATTAGATGTAAAAGCTGTTTCTAGTACGTTCAGGTACCGCTATTGTTACGTCAGCGTCATAATGCGGCTCGCGGGTTACCTTATAAGTCCTCATTTGGCCCACGGATCAATTTGAGTTTGAGACCCCTGCTTTAGTGGTTAGTCGTGCACACTTTAACTTAAGTCTTACGGTTAGGACCGACTGCAATCCTTCCCAGCAGAGATATAGTCTTCTCGGGCGATCGCAGCCAATCCACAGTTTAATGTTATTTCAACGATATTTGCGTTACGATCTCGTGGCGAAAATAAAAACAGTTCGCACCAGTTTTAAATTCATAAAAACAGTTCGCGCCAGTTTCAAATTCAACGACCACCTCACCACGCCGCTGATCCGAGAGTGTGACCACGAGGTCGGACGGTAAATTTCACGGTCGTTGAAGTGTTGCGTAATAAGCTTGGAACAGCAGTCAAAAAAACTCACAAACAAACTGACGCACAAAAGGTGGGAAAACTCTGCAACCACTGTCGAACCAAATGTACATCTTCTGACATGAGTCTGCTAAACACTGTCGGCAACGCCGACATCAGAAGATCCGTTCGCAAATATCTCAGCGGTTTTTGGTCAAATTCCCATCCAGCGGCGTAGAAAACGCGGAAGTATTATTATACCTACTCTATTTTTTTAAATGTTGAGGTGTATACATTCATTCATACCCTCTCAAAATGAAAATGGCGGTAACACGTCTGCACAAAGGGCTTAAAAACACATGCGTTAGAAGTCTTGGTTTTAGCTTTTTTATGCTCGCCTGAATCTTAAAAACTCGTAGAAGTCTTAACCCGTGAAACACAAATGAGTGCGTGGAACAGAAATGAGTGCCAAAAATGCTAAGAACTTTGTGCAGTACTTGAGTTTAACGCCCTGCTTCATCCTGTATTTTCAACCCCACCACTCTTTCTAAGACTGCGATCTTCCACTGTTTTTCTTTTTGATATTGTACAATCGCTTTTTTCCTGAAGCCGAACATATTCAATATTACAGAAACGCAGCTCTAACAAAGCCAGA
>JGI24158J21664_10008697_pt1 | contig 13520 bp, 13 predicted proteins | sample Ectturendosymbi3_FD_21664 | JGI IMG/M metagenome (IMG submission 21664) | reverse complement strand
TAGCGGTCGACACAACCTTCACCATGGAAACATCAATCTCACGTAATTTATGGGGCACCTGACTAGATAACCTCTGTGTTTTTTCGGTGCCCCGGCGGTTTTTTTCTGTTTTAGCGAATACATTTAGCGCAATTAATTCAATACCGCCAAATAAATAAATCTATCTATCTATCTATCAACAGAAGATTTTTTTGTTTCCAAGTGGTTGTCAATATCTGAGCGTTCGCCACGGCTAATTCAAAAAACAGATAATTCTAATTCAGCATAGTAATTTTTAGACAAGATCCAAATCGAAGCTTAAAATAAGAAACTGTTAGACAAAGAACAATAACATAGGCCTACCAGTATTTTTAGAGTGATTCAATAAAATGATAAATGGTTTTTGCAGAAGGAAATGAGTTATAGGAAATCATTTCCAGCCTTTTGCACGTTCCTTAGGAATTTGTTCACTCGCTAGCCGAGCTCTTTTGAACACAGATGAATAAACTAAATAACGTAAATGTTAATTATTTGAAAATTCCCAAAAAGCATTGCGGCCCGTGTGTTTGAGATCCCTGATCAAACACAACGAAACAAGATCACACATTACTCATCAGCAATTTGGTTAAACAGAACAATCACAGCCCTGCTAATATTCGTGTAGGGCAGGCCTGTACAATCTACGGCCCGCGAGAGCTTTCTCAATTGTAGAAAATGTTGCAAAAGCTCGACCTCGAATCGAATAAATAATTGTCGTTACAGAATTTCTTCCATACCACAACGAAATCTCTACATCGAAATGAAAGACTTTTGCAGCCTGCGGCAAATTTATGTTGATAATCTCGCCCTTCGAGCTTTCTGACTTGTACAAACCTGGTGTAGGGCAATGCTTGCTGACTAATAATGCCTAACCGGGACTCTGGATGACTGACCGGGACAAAGCCTTTAATCGGGACTATCCCGGCTAAAACGGGACGTATGGTGTGCCTACAATTAATCATCACCCACTATCAAAACAATCATCCAATATCAAAGTATGCTTTTCACTCACTGTTTTTGTGTTGTTGTTGATTTTTGCTTATTTTACCTAACGTCGATTCGATGCATTTTTATTATTTTTGTACTACTTGTGAAACGTCTTCAATGAAAAATCGATTTGTGCTAGCAACAGGGCTGGCTGAGAACTTGACCCGGGTGGTCTTTCGCTAAACCTTTGTGATTCAACATGTTAGAACACGATCATCAAACTGTGAAATTTAAAACTTCTGATATTTTGGTATGAAATTAATTTATCTTTGATATTATTGTTTTTCCTCTCGCATGCATGTTATTTCGTGATTTGAGTCACAAAAATGCATGAATAAACCATATCATATCATCGTGCAAAGAGTTATTCAACGTCATTGCAGGTCGGTGGCGGTTCCTTCATAATGGGTCTGTTATGAATGTAGTGTCTTATGAACATGGTCTGTTATGAACGTGGCCTGTTACGAATGGGTCTGTTATGAACAGGTCTGTTATGAACGGACACCGTCACAGCTATGCATCAAACAGTCGTCTAACGTAGAATAAGTCAAGTACGGCAGTATTCTGCTGATGATTACGCAGCTCGGTAACCATGGTTCCGGCCTGCTCGTTCTGAAAAAGCTTAAGATATTTAAAAAAGTCATACCAAAATGCGGTACGATCCATCACACGTGCCTGCTGAGGAAAAACATGGTGCTTACGGAAGTCTGCTATCGGAGCACAGAATACGTCAAAACCTGCTTGTTCGAAACAGCTGTCCACTTTTTCCCTTCAAACTTCAGCTTCTTTGCTTGCACGCTTTTTTGCCCTGAATTGCTCATTAGTCGCACAACAGTATTTTGCGAACGAGTTGTTTTCGAAGTTTATTGGCCGATCACAATATCACGTGACAGTGAACCAACCAATGAGAACGCAATCAAAAAGCGACATTAGCATCTGTAGAAAAACATGTAGTAGTTGTCAAGAGGGAGTTGCCGCGCGCGACGCACACTGTACAGAAGGACGAAAGGATGCAGCCGGTCTTGGAAAGCGCGTATTTGACGACAGAGCGACGATGGAGCGCACAGAAAAACTACAGTACAGCGAAAAACGCGACTTTTCGCACCCGACTGCGCAAAGCCGTTGAACCGATTCGTACGCTACGCTCGCTGAAGAGATGCATGGCACTTTCGGTCTGAACGTGACCGCGGGGGAAATACGACGGAGGTCTTGGATGGGCCGGGTCCGGTTTGGCGCCAAACAAACAGGGGAAAAAGTTAACTGGGTTTTCAGCGTTCTAAATTGATAACAAAAGCAATCGAAGAAAACGAAACGTTGCCCCGGTCCACGGCCACGATGAAGGTTCTTAAAATGTTAAAACGCTTAACTGGTGCAATAACAAGCAGCCAATCACGGCAGAAAATACCTTTCACGTGTCGGTGATTCGAGGCGGTTATCGGAAAAAGGCACGAGCTACTGCATATGCAAGGTCAACCCCGTAAGAGGTCGTACGCACGCTTACTATTGAGCACGTTCTACAAAAGCTAAAGCTCGCGAGGAGCACCTCGTGACATGGACGTGACGTCTTTCTTGACCCTGGCCGCCGGAGAACTTAAGTTCGGAAAACTGGGATTCGGAGAAGTCAATACATGAAATTTCATGTCCAATAAAGATAAAGGAAACTGATTCGTGGATGGCGAGTGGGGGGAGTGCACAAGGCCGTGCCATTCAGTACCGACTGTTGTGTGGGTCACTGAGAATTGGTTCAAGGATAAGAAACATACACATGTCCAGGGTTCCTACACAATTTTCAATATAAATTTCCGACTTCTTTCCGGACTTGAATTTTCCGAATGGCCTACCCAGGTCAAATACAGGCGCTGTAATATTTAACGCGATATCAGTGAAATTATGCCAATCTTTTGAATAACATATTATGAAAATGCATGTCAAAAGATTAAGTCTGGAACATTATTTTCTTTTTCCAAACTAACAGACACCAAAAAAATGTTTCCAGTCTGAGAAATGACCAAGTTTTTTTTCCATGCTTTACCAGACTCCGTAGGAACCCTGCATGTCAAATTTTGCATGTCAAACAGACTCCGTAGGAACCCTGCATGTCAAACTCCGTAGGAACCCTGCATGTCAAATTTTGCTTTTGTAGAAGAGCTGCCTTCTTTTTTTCAAGCACCTCTAAAACGGCATTCTGCGGAGCTGTGGTTCACACAAAATCGACCCCGAGCCGAACGGGTTTTGAACCCACGACCCAACGGTTGAGATGAAGCGATGGCTTAGCAACAAACAATATTGCTTTGCCAGGAGCTGGAGAAAACGATGCGTCGGGAGGAAATGTTTGGCACAAGCATGTTTGGAGTGCGCGCGGCGCTCCCTGACGAAGTTGGTTTCAACAGAGGCATCTTCGCTTGATCGCGAACGCGGAAAACAATCTAGGCAGTGACCGCTGGACTGGGCGCAGGCTCACAACCAGAGGAGGGCAGCCGGGCAATTGTTGCCCCCCACCGAAATTTTCAAAAACTACATCATTTTGCCCACTCCTCTCGAAAATATCGGCTGGTTGCTGCCCTGGCTGGATGTGAGGAAAAAGCCGGCCATGCCAGAAAACACGCCTTTTGCGTGCTGGCCAACATTTCCGGGCGATTGTCAGTGTTCCCTTTATAAACCGTTTGGCGCCCTCTCCGAAACCGACGCACCCGTCACGTTGAAAAAGAAGACAATACAACAAAAGTATCAACCAGCGACCAATACACTCTCAGTGCATTCACGATAGTTCAGAAGATCACAACGCAAGACAGAGCAGATTGTACCGGTACAGGTTGCGACAAAGCTTTCGAGGGTTCAACGAAATGCGTCTTGATGGGAAATGGGGGGTCGTGCCAGTTAAAGGGGGCTAGCCGCGAAACGGAACAACTAACTGGCAGCAGGATATGGAAAAAAACAAAGGTGCAACAAAATAACGTATCTCTGGCGAAGGCTACGGCTGTTGTCAAGATTTCGTAACAAAAAATGCGTCAAGCTCGGGATCGACAGGTCGTGGGTTCGGTTCACGACTGTGTCGGTCACGTCGTTTCTTTGGTTTGCCTTTTTTGATTGATCGCAAAAACAGTAGGTCCCCGTGGTTTCGATACCACTTCCTTCGTTGAAACCTTTCGCTTTCTGTCGTAACAATGTAAAGCCCCGAGGTCAACTCTTACAGACGCCTGAAACGCAAAGCGTAGCGGCGAAAATTAAACCGGAAAGAAGGTCCACAAGAACGGGAACGCGCAGACCGTGTAGAAAAAAAGCGACAAAACCGAACTGCGATGTCGCGCGAAATCAGCCGGTCGCTATGGCAACAATGCGATACAAAAAAGCGTATTAGAAAACAAAGGGGGGTGGGTGTGAAACGAGAACGGTCGAATTTTTGTACAAAAGCTCGTTACAGATTTCATGGAGAAACAACTAAAAAAAAGAATATAGAAGACAAAAAGCGAGAAAGCGAACCGCAATTGGGACTTCGTCAAACAGTGATGTTCGTACGTCGCTGGTGACGCAACAACAGCGATCGCGACTTGCCTCGGACACCTTCGCGTGCCGTGTGTGGTAGTGATGTCAAGCCTGTACGTCCGTAACTGTTACCAAACGAAGGCGGGGTGGTGGGGGGTAATGCGTGGCGGCTGCGAGTCACAACTAGCGGTGGTGCAAGAAGTTTCACATTCACTATCGCACGATTTCATGACAAAGAGCCCTTTTCGCTAAAAAATCTGAAGCCGTCAAACCTGCGCTATCTATTGACACCCGCAGCGTTCCATTCATTTCGCCGGCGATGTTGTCGCGGGAACAAAATCCAAAGCATCCCCGGAAATTTAGGCCCGCAGCTACGGCGGGGGAGGCATTCGTAGGCATTGCGCCCCCCGAATTTTTGTGCTCAGCATAAAAATTTCGACATATAATGAAAACAGAAACCTTGCCCCCTGCACATGCATTTTGCGCCCGCCGAACCTTAGAAATCTGACCACGGGCCTGCGGCAACGGCAATCCCTCGGAAAACGCGCTTTGTCCAAATGCTCCGCCGTTTCGCTGACGACTCGGGAACTAATACTTAGTGCGCTTCCGTGACGTAACGTGGAATGCACGCGCTCGAGCGCCGACGTTGGTGCGTCCGCGCAAAAGTTGACCGGACTTTGAACTTAAAACCATCCGCGAAAGAAACGCCTTCAACTGCAGACGCGCGACACCTTTGGCCAAATTAGCAGCAGCTATTTAGGTAAAACAAACTCGAAGATTCGACATTGCAGTGCCATCAACTGCAAGGGCCTGTAGGGCGTTTTTTTGGGTTGTTCTGCTGGTAATGATGTACAAGGGGCACTCGAGGTTTCAGAAGTCCCGCTCCATGCACGGAAGTCATATCGCCAACAGCCGCTTCTAACAGATGCGTCGCGTCTTTCGTTTAATCCCGTTTCTGGTTCTCAGCGCGCTTCTTAAACAGAGAGCCGAGCGAAGAGCAGCTGAATTGGTGAGTGATGAAAGAATTAAAAAGATAAAAAAACAAAACAAAACAGACAACGCACGACAGAAATTCATTGGTGTCTGATAGAAATTTGTTGTCAAATTAGAACCGTTTCGCAAAGAAAAGGTCGCAAGTAAAAAATATCGATCGCTGAAACGCACGAAAGAAAACTGCGCGCTGATTGGTGAAAGACGTGAAATTCCGCGGCACGTGAAAGTCCGCGATCACTTGGCATAGATCGGGGGTGGGGGGTCGTTGCGACCGTTTTTTCAGTTCACGTTGTGAAACACTTGCTTTGTTGCGACTTCACGACGCTGTGAAGTCATCAGACTGCTCGCCAGTCACGTGATTTCGATGGCCAATCGCAGCCCGGCGAGCGGGCCGCATGCATGCAATCGACGGCTCCGAGCTCACTTGATGCAAATGCAGCGAGAAATGATGGTCTGACGCTTCAATACTTGGGCAGCATGTGGTGCTGAAGGTGCTGCTGGTGAAGCTGCTGCATTACCGAGTTCGGGTACATCGGGTACTGCGGATGGAAAACAGAAAGCGAGATCGCTCGTCACTAACCGTCCTTCTAATTTGCCTACGATCACAGGCGTTTGAGTGTTTCAGGCATAGGCGTAGACAGGGAGTCATGTTCCCCACCAAAATTTCAGCAAATATAGTCATTTTGTGCTTTGAGAGTCGGTATCGCAAACAAAATGGTGCTATTCGCCTAAAATCAAACATTTTGGCCCCCCAAACACTTTTGGGCTGGCTGTGCCACTGGTTGCAGGCAATGCGCCTTCTGAGGTGTGCAAACGCGCAGTACCACCAGATCATCCTGCGCAGTGAATCTCATTGTTGCGCACTTGCAACGTTTAAAATTTCATATCGCGTACACATATCGCTTTGCACATAGCCCATTTTCCGCTTGAAACGCTTCACTGGTTGTCCGTCTGCGTGACTGCGCAATTGCATGCGCAATAAAACATTTGCTGGTGTAAAATTTTCTTTCAGGGAACACTGATTACACACGGTTCCTCCCACGCACTTTTTAATATAAAAAATTCCGAAATTTTTTCGGACTTAAATTTCCTGAACGACATGACCAGGTCGAACAGGCACTATGATACGATGAATGCAAAATTATCAATCTCATGAAAAGGATCAGAACAAAATATGACCAGAATGCATGTCAAAAGATCAAGCCTGGAAAACTTTTTCTTTTTTCAATACTAACAGACCAAAAAAATTTTTTCCAGACTTTTCCAGGCTGGAAAAGGACCAAACTTTTTTTCCATAATTTTCCAGACTCTGTAGGAACCCTGGAAATAGACCAGACAACAAGAGGCAAATGAACGAACGTGGTCGGATTCACGGGTTTGACAAGAATCAAGATCCGTTTTAAAGTCAAAGACGGATCGTTGAGATTCCAAAACGTAAATGTTTTCGAAAAAAACTTTTTCCAATCAGCTCACATTCTCTGCTTTCCATCAGCGCCGAGCATCAGACTTAAGTCACATGATGTTTTTTTTTTTTTAAATAAAAAGGATGAAACAAAACGCTACAGCGCACATACCTGTCCGTGCATTCCTGATTGCTGCATCAGGTGGTACATGGCGGGGTCCATGTGCGACGCGGCGAGCAGGTTGCTAGGGTAACCGGCGGCTGGGGCAGCAGCGGCGGCCTGTGAGAGGTGCGGGAAAAAAAATAATTTGAAAAAAAACAAACTTCGAACACAGAACCCTACGTCTCGCGAAGACGAAACATGCAACAGTTCGCTGGTATTTTCTTCAGTGCCTCGAATGACTCGCAGTTGTGAGAAATTCGACAAACGCTGCATTGAGATATTTTGAAACTGCGTCCTTTAAAGAAAATTATTCAGAATGCTTTGCGAAAATTCCGACTTGGAACGTTTTTCTCAAACAGTTTCAATCGCAATTCAGCATTTTTTTTTTTGTTGTAAAAAATGCGGCCGAAACGAAACGAGTGCGACTTGGAGGCCATCCGCGAGTTGGCGCTGGAGCCGGGTGGAGCCAAATCGGAGACTTCATTTTTTTGTGAAACATACGCGAGATGCCTTAATCGAAATAAACGTTTCGGAAATTATAAAAGGAAACACTGACAAAAAAGGGGGGCCACACACAGAATCCGGGATCTGAAACAATCATCTTGCAACACTGTCGCGTGTTGGTTTCCTGTTGAAAACAACATACTTTTCTTACAGCCGTCAAATTCATCGCTCGTGATAATCAAATCATTGTTTCGTAAACAACCGTACCTGTAGCCATGGCGAACTGAGATGAGCGGCGGCCTGGTGCGGCGACGTGGTCGCGACGTTCTGATGATGGTGGTAGACGCCCGCTAGAGGGTGCTGCGGAGTGGCGCGGTGATGGGCTGCTGTCAACGGAAAGGACAACAGAGGTTGGAAGTTGCCGGCTGCTGGTGGGGGGTGGCGCGCATGCGATCGCGCGATTCTGCGACGCTGCGCTGTTATCGCAAACAGCCGCGCGATCTCGAGCTGGGCAGGCCGGGAATTGAAAAAACGTTGAGATTTTCTTTCTCTGCAGGGGTTGGTTCACCTTGGGGTCTAACTCGGTGGTCTGCAAACACCGGGCCGCGTCCCGGGGCGTGAAGAAATTGTTACTGGGCCGTGAGAAACTAAGGCCGAATTGGTCCGAAAGTGACTGGAACGATTGACACATAAGGAACACACTGCGGATGCCATTGACCACCATAATCCTTGCAGGTCGGAGCATCTTATTGCGGCAAAGCAAGCCCAGATCTCTCACTGAATCAGTGCCATGATGAGTTGTAATAAATATGCATGCGCCATGCATTCATGATTTTACTGAAGGCCAGCCCGCAAGATAATCCCAGCCTGAAACCGGTCCGCGGCGCGAAAAAATTCGCCGGCTCCTGGTTTAACTAGTTCCGGCGATGGAGTGCTTCTTTACTTTCCCGTTAAGACCACAAGCACGCGCGCCGACCAGATACCCCTGCTTTTTTTGCTTCGGGCTCGTGGTGGAAATTTCGCTGTTCGCTAATAATGAATCGTCGTCTGATGCAACGGCTGGAGCAGCAGACCGGAGAGTATGATCCCGACAGGACACCGGATGGAGCATCATCAGTTTCGTTCGGAAAATATTGTGATGACACACAACAAGCAATTTCAGGGTTCCCACGCATTTTCAAAAACCGTTTTACACGCTTTTTCAATACCTTTGCAGTACCAAATGAAAAAAAAACAACTTTAATACCATCAATTATGTTCATTTTACCAAAAAGTTATTCATGGAACATAATGCAAAGAACAACTGCAAAACTGTCATCAGCGGTATAGAAAAAAATTTAAATAAACAGATGACCGAATTAGGAATTGCCAATCTTTTGCAATACTGTATACAGTTTTTTTTAAGGAAAATGTTAGCTACCTGGTATGGACCTGTAAGGACCCAATTTCTCTGATTCTAGGGACCCACCCTAAAACACCTTTAAAAAAACCCTGTTACATATGTACATTTTGGCAAAATTCAATAGTTTTTCAAGGCCTTAAGAACCGATTTCACAATTCAATACTTTTTCAATGCTTTCAATACCACGCGGGAACCCTGCAACTTAACAACAACAACAACAACAGTAACTAACTCACCGCTGGCGGCAAGACGGTTGTACTGCTCGCTCGCTGCCGCGGCCACGACAGCACCCTGGGTGGCCGCCGCGTACTGTTGGAACATGTTGGCAGCGGCGTGGGAGGAGCGGTCCGGCTTGTGCTGTTGCTGCAAGGCTCTGTCGCAGAAATACGACGGGGGGTGAATCGTAACGACGCGAACGGGTGGGTGGGGTAAAACGCAACCCAACGAGACTTTTCGCTGACGGAAACATAGAAGTTGAGGAAAATTCGAAATTGGCTATTTTCGACCGCGTATATTAACACAGGTCCGTAGCCACGGGGGGGAATTTGGGGTCAGTGCCCCTACGAAATTTTTCGTTCCCCCAAAATTTCGTTGTGCCCAGAAAAATTTGCTTTAAGCATATATTAGAAACAAAAACCTTGCCCCCCCAAAAACGTATTTTGACGCCGCAAACCTTGTAACCTGGCTGCGGGCCAGTATTAACAAACAGGCATTCTGCTGAATTGTACACAAGGGATAGTTGCGAATCTAATAGACAGACCTGCAGCTACACTTATTTTACCTGACGTTGCTTTGATGCATTTTTTGCTACTTTTTTACTATTGGTAAAACGTCTTCAATTAAAAAATTGGTTTGTGCTAGCTACAGGACTGGCTGAGAACTTGACCCGGGTGGTCTTTCGCTAAACCTTTGTGACTGAACATGTCAGAACACGATCATCAAACTGCGAAACATGAAATTTCTGATGTGTTTATATTTTGATCAACATGAAATTCAGTTGTGATCTTTGATGTGATTGATTTTCCTCTTCCTGCATTTGGTGTTATTTCGTGATTTGAGTCACAAAAATGCATCAACAAACCATAAACGTGTGGGATCTGACACGATGTTCTCGAGTGCAATTCGTCGACGCTGGCACACGCAGTCTGAACAAGTAAAAATTAACTATACACCCTGCAGCAACTATTTTTCGCTTCGGAACGTACCTCAGCGTCGCCGACGCGTGCAGGTCCTGGTGAAGCAGCGCCGCGTTGTTGTTGGCCCCGGCAGCGCCAAGCAGACCGTTTTGCTGATGGGGGGAGTAGACCGGCGTTCTGGAGTCACGCACGCCGAGGGGGGTGGTGGCAGCCGTGGGGTGTATGTGGTAGCTCATGTAGTCGGCGGCGTGGCTTTTCTGAAAAGTAACGTCGGTCGCCTGACAACAGCTCGCCACAGCTTGATTTGAAAAACAACAACAACAACAACACGTTTTAAACCAGTGGTTTTTAACCTTTCCTCTGGAGATTTCAAATTTTCAGGATTATCAGACCAAATTTTGGGACCAACACACTTTGAAGCAGTGTTTCTTAAAACCTTTTTTCGACCACGTCTCCCTTAAGTAAATTGTCCTTTGTTTCAAGTCCAACCCCTGGCTTTAAATAAGTTGTAAAAACAAATATAATTATCGGTAAATTTATTTATCATACTTTCAATGTCGCAGATCGCGTAAGGGTTCGCGTTTCCCTGGAAATCTATTGACGCCCTCTGAAGAGGCGTGCCCCCCCCCACCCCGGTTAAGAACCACTGTTCAAAACGAAGCACAGCGGGATAGCAACGTCGCTCACCGTGTACTGGTGCACGCTTGCCGAGTTCGACTGTCGTCTCGCGGACTGTGTGCCTCCGCTGCTGCTGTTGCTTCTGTGCTTGGTTGCCGACGCCGGGTCGGAGGCCGAGTTGCGATGTTTGGCGGCGGCGGGCGCCGGCTGGTTGCCTTGACAACAAAACAAAAACAAAGTCTTCGCACGGTCGGGCGCGTTCGCCAAACAAATCCGCGTTGCTGTTGCAATGCGGGCGATCTTGACTGTGCGAAGTCGGATGGTAATAAATGGGGTAACCAAAAGTAATCGCCTTCTTTTAGAGTTCATGAAACGTCCACAAACCAAACTTCACGATCACACCATGAGTGACTCCAAAGTCATTAGGTCAAAAAAAGTCAAAATTTTTCGTTTGGTCGAACTTTTCTTGCAGCACAGTTGTTTCTCTTTATCGATATTTTATTGAAGCCACAACAACATATATTGATATGCTTTTGCTAGTTTGGTTCAAATTCTGGCATGGCATAACAATGGATTTGTTGCGGCTTCTGACGTAATAATGTTGTTTTGTCCACTACTGGACGATTGAATATTATGTAGGCTAGGCGTGGTAAGGCAAGAAACGTGGCCTTACAGTAAGTTGGTTTGATTAGTGCTCAATCAATTATGCATATAGTATTATGATGTTCGCAGGTTTGGCTCTAGTTATTAATGTGCTTATCAACATACCATGCCTAAGGTTAAGCAACCAACTTCTTTAATAAAAGTTCGAAGCATACTGAATGAATATGCTTCTGGGTTAACCTCAACATCTAAGGCTGACTGATTTTGCGACTGCAAGCGCAGGAAAGTCAAAATTTTAAATCTGTAAGTCAAAAATTGCTTGCCTTAGTACTAAAGGCTGGTTGGAAAGAGACTTTTGCATTCGAACAAATTCACACCGTTTCAAAACCAGGCAAAAAGTTAACTTCTTCAGTGGAATATTGCGGAATCAACAAAAAACTTTTTTTACCNAAAAGATAACACTTTAATCCAGACCGGCACGGTGCGCGTCGCATCCATCGCACTTACCTTGGTGTTGAGGATTAGGAGGATGGGAATTTCCCGTCGACATGACTGGATGGTGTTGAGCGCTCTGTCGTCGCGGGGGTGGTTGTTGAGGCTGGGGGGACTGCATGTTCTGCCCCTGCATTAACTTTCCGTTCGCGTAGCCGCTTCCGCCACCTGCTGGTGAATGCAATTTCGCGTGTTAAGGAAATAGAGCAAGCGATTTGTCTCTGCGCAGGTTGCAACCATTGCAGAAAAGATCTACTGAAACTATTGCAGAAAAGATATAACTGNTGCAGAAAAACTCTGTAACAATTGCATAAAAATCTATAACTGTTGCAAAAAAAATGTATAACTACTGCAGAAAAAATGTGAAACTTTTGCAGATAAAGCATATTGAAAGTATTGCAGAAGAATTTATTGAAACTATTGCAGAANAAGTGTATTGAAAATATTGCAGAAAAAATTTATTGGAACTATTGCATAAAAAATCTGAAACTATTGCAGAAAAAATTTGTAACTATCGCAGAAAAAGTGCAGGGTTTTTTAAGGCGTTTTAGGGACCCGAATCGGGTCCCTGGAATCAGAGAAAATTATCATCGGGTCCCTACAGGTCCATATCGGGTACCTAACATTTTCCTCAAAAAAACCCTCAAAAGTGTATTGAAAACACTGCAGAAAAATTCATTGGAACTATTGCAGAAAATTTCTATTGAAAATGCTGCAGAAAATTTTATTGGAATTATTGCAGAAAAAAATCAGTTATGCAAACCTATGAATATTGCGTCACCGCACATACGTCACAAACTATGTTGCGATGACCAGTGAGAAGCGATGAGATTTTTACTCACCGCCATTAAAAGAGGATTTGTCGTCTTTCCTTTGCATGCGTAACTACACAGCAAGGCAAGCAACACAACAGCTACTTTTGCGACACTTTGCAAACGGGGGGAGCACCGCTCACCAGACGTGGAGACTTGCTTGCGTTGTGAGCCATGTCTCGCGTCAGTGGGGCTGTGGGTCGGCTGCTCGTTGGCCTGGGTCTGTTGCAAGGCCCACGGGCTGATGCCGAAGCTGGCCAGGTTCGGGTGCTGGGAGACCAGGGGCGTCGAGGTCGTCGAACGAGATGCTGTTGCAAGGGCAATTATTATTTGATGCGAAACAGAGGAAGGCCCTTGAATGAGAGAAAGCGACTGGAAAAAACTTTTCGGTGGAATTAAAAAAAAGAGAAAAAGGCGAGGAGGCAAACTTGGCNGTACCGAAGTTGTGTTAAACCAAGCATGACGGGCAGTAAGTGGTTTTTGAAACTTCTTACGGCCTGACTCCTGTTTCCCTGACAACAACTTGACAACTTTCTCGGACAGGCCAGAGGCTCCTTCGTCTAAGTGAGTCAGAGGGACCAAAAATAACGGAAAGGAAATGTACAGGTGCAAATATAGTTTACATTTGAAATANAAAAAAATTTACAANTACAACAAAAAAAGAACGAAACACAACAAACAAAACGATCCAACTTACACTCGTGCGAATAGGAAGGTTTCTCTCGACTCGACACTGGCGTCTGCGAGTTCCTTCTCGAGCCAGATGTTGAGCCAGGCGTGGCTCCGTAGCTATACGAAGCTTGCGGTATCTGCTGCGGGCCGGAGCCAGTGGCCCGGTAGGCGCTGTCCGACGGCCGGTTTGTTGTAGTGCGGTGTTCATAGTTCGGTCCAGACGGGACCTGGGACTTTCTTTGATGTTCGGCGTGGTGGCTGGGTTTGGAAGCAGATTGGGGGTACGTTCGTGGCC
>JGI24158J21664_10008693_pt1 | contig 13521 bp, 10 predicted proteins | sample Ectturendosymbi3_FD_21664 | JGI IMG/M metagenome (IMG submission 21664) | reverse complement strand
CCCCCCCCTTGCTCTCCCGCTACGACCCTGCTGGTTTTAAAATATGTTTTGGCGTCGAAGCAAGCAGCTCAGAAGACTCTATATAAAGATTGAAATATCGTGCCAAGTCATTAATCTCTCCCTGCGAAAAGAGCTGTGGAGATAACAAAAAATGGGTGAGATCGTTGTCTGCAAGGATGAAATCACTACCGGTTGAAATTGAAACGAACTCTTCGTCTCTGGAAAGAGAATCCACTCGTGGCAAACCTTTAAACACAGGTACAGGGAGTTCTTCAATGTGTGGGACTGGCCGGGTCGCCCAGTCTGAGCTAGAATATTTAGAGGAGGATACCTCAAAGAGTTCTTATTCTTTCTATTTATGCCTTTAGTTTCCACTGCATAAAAGTAGCAGTGGTTGCTGTATTCCTTTGGCTCACGCCACACCAATGGAATAGCAAACCTTTGGCTTTTCTGGTGTTGTTTGTCCATTGGTGTAAATATTCTACGCAAGGTTCACATACAATTTTCTGTGCCTAAGACTTGTTTTCATCACACAGCATCACTTTGAAGTAGGCAAAGTACGCATCTTCTACAAAATCGTTGATTGCTTTCCTGTTATGCTTTTGTGTGTATTCACCACACATGTAGCAGAAAACTCGTGATTCATCGTTTTCTCGGTGATGTATCCATTTTGACAAAGATTTTTATAAAAACTCCAGAAACAAAACCTACACAATCCCAGATGAATGCATTTCCATAAGTGTAATGCAACCCTTTAACTTCATTGTCAATCTGCTTGAATTCAATCGTAACTCCAACACTGAACTCGCATTAGACACCAACCCCACTACCTGAACTCGCCACCAAGTCTCAAAATCCAAGCAGGCAACCAGGCTAAAATTTTCTTTCCGATCGGGAGTAAAAGATGACATATGTGCAACAATCAGTTATATAAGGAAAGGTGCATAAATGGTATTTATGTCACAACAAATAAAAAAAACATAAAAAATTACATATTGCATATCCAACCAGCAATACATGACGTGAAGTTTGTGATGTCACACGGAAGTCATAAAAGAAGTCTAAGTAAGTCGTAAGGGTATTGCAAAAATTCAAAATTAAACATAACTTTGAAAGTGTCTATTGAAAGAAATCCTTTCTCAGCACAGGATCAGACACTTAGACTTTACAGAGTATATATTTTGCCTACAAAGTAGGCATCATCAGGTCTTATTCAAATAGAACTTTGAAAGTTGAACAGATAGAGAAAAATGAGCATAATGTTTGGTATTAGCACCAGAAATTTAGTCTAAATCAGCTTTAAAATCTAGACCAGTGTGATCCGAATACAGACCCGCGGGCCACCTGCGGCCCGCGGAGAGAATTTTGAGGCTAGCCAGCATTCTCAGTATTGATATAATGTTGTGTGAATGCTACAGCAGGTAATTTTAATTGGAACAACCATGTACTGTACATAACATCTTTTAATAAAAATGTACAATGTTAACGGCGCTGGACTAGACCAGGGGTCCGCAAATACTTTTTGGCCGTACTCTAAAAAATAGTTTTAAATTCTCGCTACCCAAACATTTCATGAGCATATAATTTTGTGGAAAATATTTTAAAATTAAATATCAACTTTAAAAATACTAGCGGCAGTAGCAATTTTCTTGCAAAATATTGTATGAAACTTACCTCATGAAACAGTAAATGATTGCATTTATTCTGTCTAATTAGAATGACAAATTTAAAATGTAAATTTAGATTTTTCGCAACCCAGAACGGAAAATCTCGCGACCCAAATTCGGGTTGCGACCCGCTATTTGCGGACCCCTGGGCTAGATTAGTGGTTCTCAACCTTTGCGCTGAAGGGAGCCAAATACAAATCTAGAATTTTTTTTGAGAGCCGGACTAAAAATTGTAACACAAGTCCATTGACACGTTTTGTGAGCGTAGAGAGCTTCTGGAAATTTGTGAGCAAAGATAGGTTTGCCAAACTGAAAGATTTCGCCCTAAAATGCACTCGATGTTTGGAAAAACATACGTGTGTGAAGGTGCGTGCATTTTCTACGACGAAGCAAGTTAAATCTAAACGTAGACATCGAATGGCAGACTGGGCGATAGTCTCCGACTAGCTACCACTAACATTCGTATTGATAAAGGACCGATGATGTCACAGAAGCCTGGACCACAGGGATCCCACTGATAGAGATTTGTAATATATTGCTATTGTGTAATCATTTCAATGATGTTCTCTTTTATTTTACTTTTTTATTTTTAAATCTCATGACTCTGTTGTTTTATACATAATTTTGTTGGAAGTGGCCCGCAGGTTGTCACTTTTTTGTAAAATGAGTCGTAGGTCAAAAGCAGTTGGACTTCGCTGATTTAGAGCAGGGTGGTCCAAGACTGCGAGCATGAAGGACCACATTAGAGTTTGAGGAAAAATTTGCGGGCCGCAAAGAGAGGAAGTCCATTGCAATTAAGACTCGTTTGCTATTCTAATAGGCCTAAATTTTGCTGTACGCCTAACGCAATTTTTGATTCTAGGGTAATTTTTAAGATTTCTGTTTGTTTGCGACTAAAAAAAGAGAATTTCTGTTAAAAAAAAGATACAAAACACACCAACAAAATAACGAAACAAATTTTAGTTTCTTGTTTTTGGTTATAAAGTCTACTTTAGTCGGCAGACGCAAGCAGGCATGCAGGTTTCATCAGCCATACTGTTTCGTGTGCCGCTTTGCAATCGCGCATTAATTGAGAAAGCACTTTCGCAAGTTACGAACATGGAGCACATCTTCAGTGAAAAGTCTCTTAAGCGGGGGCAATTTCCCGGTTCCCCTCTGGTTGCGGACCTGGTTACCCTTCAGTTATTTCAAAATGCTTCCCTAGGATTTCCGTGGTATTTCCCGTATGTTTTCTCATGTTTGTTGCTGTAATGCCTCTAAATAAAAACTCTTTTGGAACGGATATTACTTGCAATCTCACAAGACACTGTGGTTTGCTCCCAGTTAGAATTGAACTTTCTGTTTTTCTCTGAAACTTCGCTTTGACACTAATCTTTTGTTAAATTGCTGTACTTGACAAAATATCACCTCATTACTTCCACAATGCACATCTTCTATTCCAGCGTTTTTCAAACATTCTACTGCAGCGGAACCTTCCGTAAATGTTTACATTGCTCATGGAACTCTATGCAAATTGTCTATCTTGCTTTCTGGAATGAACCAGGAACGTCGCATTTATGCTTTATCATGAAATCATCAAAATGCATGATTTATGTTAGTTAGAAACGCCAGTATAATCCAGCCTAGCTAGATAACCTCAGTCCCACATGCAATACAAAGTTTACAGGGAAAAAAGGGAGTTCGTACAATGGCAATTCACGCCTTTTGCCCATATGACGGAATACAAAGGGAGCAATAAGTCAAAGCAATGGATAAACAGATGTTTCAATACGATTTATAGTGGCAAGGATACTGTGAAACAGTGGTATTGCTGCAACTGCATGGAAATGTGGTTGGAACTTCGTCCTCCGCGGTAATTTTGGTCTGTTTCGGCGGAACCCCTGGAACCACTCGGGGAACCCTGAGGTTCCACAAAACCCCGGTTGAAAAACACTGTTCTAATCTAACTCGAAAATTGATTACAGAGTCTATGCTTGCAACAAAGATACAAAATAAACACATGCTTTGTGGTCAAAGAGTACTGCAGCGTTAGCCTAGCCTAGAGGTTAGCTATTGTAACGTCATAAATCGTAAAAATATATTGTTACCCCCCTAATAGTTACATATTGACCTGCACTTCAATGATGTGACTTGCAAGGGCCGTGTGGCTAATACAATGCATTTATGACTTTGTGTAATATATGGCATACAGATAGTGTTCGCGGGCCGCACGCGGCCCGCTTGCCAATGTTTGGACCACGCTGATCTAGAGCAACAAAAACTATGTTGGCCAGTGAAAGGCTATGAAGTTGTTTTGGGTTTAGAAAGAGTTTGTTTTCCTTCTGTCAGGTTTATTACAAAATTGTCAGCATTCGTGCCCTGTGGTTTCAACGTTACCTCATTGGTGCTGATAATTAACAGGTGGAGAAGAGACTATGAAATGGGAAGACAAATGCTGACTGGGATATCACCGCTTGACATAGAGTTGTGCACAGCAATACCGGACTACTGTCAAGTGTCCGACGAGCACGTGAATAGTCTGTTGCCCGATGGTTGCTCGTTAGAAAGTGAAATGCAGGTGATGAAAGCTCTCCAATTCGTTTGTTTGGACTTTGCGTTTCGATATAAGATGTGTCGGTTTGGGGTCGCAACAGAAAAAGGGGGTAGATAACTTTTTATCATTGTGTACTGCCATTCGTGGAAAAAGAATTGAGAATTTAAGGGGAAAACTTGTTCTTTCCTTAAAATATATCCTAAAATCAAGTGCTTCACTCTTTTTAAACATAATATTGTATCAACTTTTTAGCTTGAGCATTGTTTGTTTAGGCTAGGAGAATATATATTGCCGACTATACGTCAGCGCAATCGGTGAAACGTAACAAAGATCCAGATTCGAAAGAAGAATTCGTTCACGCTGACTGCGTGGGATTTTTTTACGCAAGCAGAGAAGGACAGTTCCTTCCTATTGCGATCCAGCTAATACCCCACGACTATCACTTTGTTTTTACACCGGAGGACCAAGAATATGATTGGCTTCTTGCAAAAATGTACCTGAGAAGTTCGTCTCAAAACTTTCAACAGGTATCAGAAATTGACGAATAAAAACTGTAAAGGTGAAATCGATTTGCACCAGTTGCCAATTATGTGTATATTGTTGTTAATGAAAGAGGGTTTCTGCTAATATTTACAACGAATCTTGAATAACGTGGGCGATGCAACGTAATGCGCTACGCCGTTTTGGAGCTGAGCTTGCGGATATGCAATGGAAGACGTATTGCTTACCGAAGCTGGAGCGGGAAGCAGTACGGCGCTGTTTGGGTATCAATACCACTTCGCATGAAGACAACACAGGGCTTTGGGCGCAGCAATAACGAAGTGAAAATCGACGTGTCAAAAGTCACAAAATCTGTGGCGTAACTGACAAGGGGCAAGGGTGCCAACTACCCCATGGCAAGCTAAATGTAAAATCCGGGCCCCGAATTAGCTTATATTTCGGTACTTCGTATTCTTTTGGTTTTCAGTAAGTTGTTTTTTTGTCTTTTTCGGAGTGATTTCCGGTGATTATGGGCTTTGGTATAGACATCCTTTTTCTGAGTGTTGGAAAGTGGGCTTCTACGATGGCCCACCAGCCAACACTCAGAAAAAGGATGTCTATACTAAAGTTTTCCAACCTGGCTCAAACTTTACGCCACTGTACAAACTACTGTATATCCTTAATTCCTCGCTGCTGAGTGCCCTGCGAAAACTTGGTGCTTTTCTTGGATGTCGCGCCTCTGCAAAAGTGCTAAAGATAGAGCTAAATCGTTTTACGAAACTGTAATTTCAAACGTGAAGTTTTGCTGAACTTTCTAAGTGTTGCAGGTGTACTGACATCATAACCCCTTGTCCGTACGTTTTTGATCAATTTTTCGTAGCAATTTGAAATATATCGCAGTTTCGCTACATGCCAGTACACCAGGCTACGGAAATCTTAGCTCTAAAGGTTTTCGATTAATCTACATTTTTGTTGGATATTCGTTTAGTGATACAAAATTGGTTTCGTTAGTGAATTGTCAGCTATGATTTTGGAGCGAATAATTTCACAAACTTTATTTTCGTCACGAACATTTCCAAAAATGTTTCTAAAGACTTAGAAATCTTTTCAATTTTTAAATGGTGGTCTAACCATAGCAGTTATGGCGTAGGTCTGAACGCAGGTTTACAACTCCTCCGCCGGAATGGCAAGAAGTCTTCCCCTCGCTAGCAGGAATAAGCAAGTGGTTGCTGTGCACATGTGGTACAGACGCTGGTGTTTGGGTGTAGAAAAACGTATCGATTTTTATTTCAGTGGAAATATCGTTATTTACACACGAACGCCGTAAGCGAAACCTTTGCCATCGCAACGTTTCGCAATTTACCTCGTTGTCATCCGGTGTATAAACTTCTGCGTCCGCATCTGCGCTCCGTCGTGCAAGTGAATCAAGATGCGAGGGAAGACGCGATCGCTGAAGACTCTGACATCAACGGCTGCGTCAGTTTAAGTGAGTTGGTAGATGGCTGTGCGTTGTAAAGTTATAGGATTGGAAAATTTGTATAAAGAAGGTCATAGATGTTTTATGGTAGATTTGCAATCATACCGAGTATTACGTGACATGTGGTGTCTTGTCACACTGCTGTGAAAAGCAAAATCTAAAATACTGTTTGTGGTATAAAAGCAAATACAAAATTTTGAAATTTGCATGCCTGAAAGTAGAAACAACAAGTTCAATATTCTTTATCCTTGTGCCTTACAAAACATCAGCTGCGCCCTGCAGCTAACAGAAAAATTTGTTTACCCAGAAAAGTTCTCAGTTGATCTTTACGAAAGGACGCTGCAAAATTTCACAGCCGTCGGAACTTGGCGCCTCCGACGTTATGGATTGACATGTCGAAATAACACTTCTGAAAACATTTATGAACAACAATTAAAACTGGTCTCTCTAAATGGACTGCGTTTGATGCTTAAATTTGATATAGCTTAATCGCTACTGTTCGTCGCTATAATCTCTCTTGCTCGTTTGCTGCCACTTTAGGTTTGTTCCTACAGACTTCAAATCCTGTTACAAACGTTACCCGTAACAATGATACTTTTCACAACGTACATCTTCGGCTTACAAGAGGCTGGTTTGTTTCTTTTTATTTACCCATAAGGTCTTTTATATATTTTATAGAACTGCACAAATGCTTCTCTTTTGATAGTAAACTTATTTTTGAAATGTATGATATAAACAGTTCTTATAAATTTTTTGCCCAGGCCCTCTATCACTGATAAGACAATGCTACCAGTCTTTCACAATCGAAGATTTGGACATTCCCGCTCTTCTGGAGCGAAAAGGTTTGCGACTGTGTTTTGCCATCCAACAGCTACTGCAGTGTTTCTAAATCGTTCTTGAATGTCAGACGCAGAAATTTCGGGAAACCGGATGCTTCCTTTGCTGTAGTCTACACAGTTATGTCAATTTAACTTCTTTTCGGTGATCCACACACTCAGTTATGTTTATCAGACATAAGTAGCCATAACATTTGACCAAACAATCCTTTGGTATCACAAAGTAGAGCCCGCACCCCATGCAACAAGAAAACAAAAGTTTCACGTCGAAAGCGCTTGAGAATAAATACTGCCAAATGCAAAATAAGACTTTCTTTTTTTGAAGAAATAATGTCTTGTAATTTGCATCGCCCTCGAACTACAAACACCCTCAGTTCATTCGCTGGAATGTAGGCTATGCTTGATAAGTAGTCCTCCTTGAATTACGTGATGGCATTTCAAATCATTGAAAGTTGCTTGAGCTTATATAACTGAAGTTGGAGACAATGCTTGCAACGTGCAGATCAAACAAGGTAAAGTTTACAAGAACTGTGATGGGTTATATCCAACTACCATCAACATTTTTTGCTTGTTTATTAGTTTTTCGCTTCGATGTCTTGGGTCTCAAACGAGGACCAACTACAAAAATTGATGCTAATCTTGTTGAGACGTGTCCCAGATACCTGGGCTGAAAGAAGAAAGTTGCATGCATGTTAAAATTTTTCATGACATATTTCTCAATTTTTTAAATAGCTTTTCAGTTTTCTCTTTTTCTCTTTTGGTTTGATACATACTGAATGCTACATGTCTGCAATATTCAAAATCTTTTTATTTCCGTTCTACTTCCTGACAAACAGCGTGATACGCGTCGCAGGTCTGTGTAACAGAGACATATTGCCGAATTTCCACTACAGAGACGATGCTCTAGATTTGTGGAGCGCCGTGAACACCTATGTTGGCGAGACACTGAAGGTCTACTATAAATGTGATGAGGTAAAGCGCCTTTAATTAGCAAATTGCCACAAAACTGTGTTTATCTTGTAGGTAGCGCATTGTTTTTTATGGCCTGAAATCACAAACGGAAATGCAGTGATAAAGAGAACAACGAAAAGTGCAACGAATTGTCAGGAAGTTTTGGCTGTTTTATTTTATGTAGCTGTAGCGCCAAATGGCAAACTTGAGAGACCAAATCGAATTCAACCTCCGCCTCTTAATTGTAATAACAGTGTGATGCAGTGAGCATTTTTGTGAAATTCTACCCAAGATATGAAAACATCAGGCAACAATCATACTAAATTCAATAAGTTCGGTCAAGTAGCAATATGCCGACATTGGGCAATATACGTTATGACACTTGCTGAATAAAAACTGAACGGGGCCTTACAATTCTGATAAATTCATTCAACTCAAGATCGGAAAAACGTTCAGAGTCAATGTATAAAGCTGCAGCCGACCTTTGGGAGTACTAATACAGCTAACAGATGCAGGGTTTGCTGCTTTTCGGCGCAATACATTTTGCCGCAAAAGCTTTCACAGGCAATTTTCTGCAGGATGTGGAGGGAGATTATGAACTGCAAGACTGGGTGCGAGATGTCGCTGAGGAGGGCTTTGGATGGCAAGACGGAAACAAAAGAGGCGTACCAGAAAGGCTCGATTCAGTGGAAAAATTGGTAAGCACTGCTATGGAATCTGCATCATCTCGTGCCATTGGTGTGCAATGACATAAACTGGTGCTTATGACAGTTCCACATCACTGCGGTATATAATGTCTTCTTTAGAAAAAGGTTCCTACAGCAGATTTTCGCTCTTAACAGGTGCGTTGCTAAGTTTTTGTTGCTGCGGGAGTCAAACCGGAAAAAGAGCACTGCAATGTTAACCTTTGTAGTAAACAAACATTGTGGAAATAATGGAGGAAAACAATTTTTCCCAATGTTTGCCCAAGATCGTTTGGAAAAGAGGTCATAACTTGTTTTGATTACAAAATTATGCCAAAATTTAGGAAGTGTTCAAAAACTCGGAAAATCCTACCAAAACTAATTTATACTGTACATTACAGCACTAAAGATTAAATGTGGTGAAGAACTTTAACTAGGGGACCGGATTCTCCGCTGCAGACAATCCTGGTTCGAAAAAAACTCTAGGACAAACTTATTTGAAATTCAATCGATTTAAAATGAAACGCCGCTTTGCTTTCATTTACTTTACCACCTTCTTATAACCCTTTGTGCAATCCCAAGGCGGGCAAATATTTGATGGTACATGACATGTATATGACCATCATTGCATTCGCAGCAGAAAAATAAATTTTTTCTTTGACGTGCAATTGTTGGAAGATTCAGTTTTGTTTCTGCATCATGGCTAGCCTGATACTTAAATAAATACTTGTAGTTAGCGCCACTGTGTTCCTTTTGACGAGCCATCATGCCTTTTTTTCAGGTGCGCTTATGCACCATGGTCACATTTACCAGCTCAGTGCAGCATTCGTTGGTCAACTATGGGCAGATGGAGACTTATCAGTTCGTGCCAAACGCCCCTTGTGCAATGCGACTGCCACCACATTCAAAGGGACAGGTAAAGTGGAACTTGGCACAATTGCAACACACTAAGATTTAAAACGATTTAATGCCATTTCAATCTCTTGTTGGTAGCCATATACAAGGCCCGAGATAGTTCAGCGCCGTAGGCAAGCTTCAATATTTACGCTCTCGTTACACCTCACACTAAAACATTCGGGACATGGAAATCAAGAAAAAAATGCGGATTCTGCGCTCCCTGGAGACTGTGGCCCACGCGGCCGCCTAGTCGGTCTAGTGGAAGGGCCGTTATTGCTTTTATCTTGATCAGATTTATTGAACAAGCGCATTTCACTGTGGCGTAACTAAGGTTGCCAGACGTCCTTGAGCGCCAAGAATTGTCCTTGAATTTGCTGATAAAACTTGTTATGCCCTTGATTCTTGAAAAACATCTTGTTGTCCTTGAATATCTTCCGACGTCCTTGAAAATTCTTGAATACCTTTTAAAATGTTCATTTTTTATATTTAACGTTGAAGAAGCAAGAGTAAACAATATGAAAAAAACAGAGCAATGTGTAGAATCGTTCCATCTTGAACAGTTGTGCGGTAACCAGGGCCGGATTAAATGAGCGCGAGGCCCCGGGCAAAGTCATGACCGCGAGGCCCCCTAAACGCTTAACGCAACTGCGTAGCGTTTGCAACTATGGGCAGATGCAGATGCTCTCCTCATCCATGCTAACAGTGTAGTAATGATCAATTCTCGACATCCCCTGGAAGACATGGAAAAATCCAGGTCCTCTGACAGGTTTAAAAAATAGGTACTCAATACTTCACCAATGTTTCGATTGAAATCCTGTTTACTAATGGTTGAAGACAGTCTTTTGCAAAGCTACGAATTCTAAAACTAAGTCTCCACAACAGTGCTGCTTTTGGTCTTCGGCAAATATTTCGCAGAGTTTTGCCTGAAAATGTCACTTTCTAACATTATAAACTTGCATCTTTGAATTTTGAGCTGTCTGTTTCTGAATACACTGCAATTAACCTTATGACAAACTAGTTACGTTTCTGCAGGAAGCGAATCATGGCTGTACGCACACGTGCAGCTTTTAAACTCCCATTGTTTCCAGATAATGACCTTTCTTACAGGATACCACACAGGGTAAAATGTCGGACAGAAGTAGTTAACAATCTTTCGCGGTCTTTAGAAACTTGCAAAGTGCTAAAAAACATTTTATCGAAGCTAAAATTTATAAAAATATGAGAATGAGTGATACCACATCAAACTCTGTTTCAGCATCAATTTGGCTATGTCTAACATCTAACATGTAAAGCTCTTCACACAAAACGTGACAAATGTCACTTTCATTTTCGAAATCTCCCGATATATAAAATTTAAAGAGAAAAATACGGGTGGACATGGCATATTATATCCCCACTGTCTAAAAAAGTTGGGGGCATGGCCTTCGTGTCCCCTACCCCCATGAAGCTCCATGTAGCACGCAACACAATTAAATGATGAACAAGTGCGGAACACTATTTTCAACATCCATGATACTCATGGCATCATAACGTTGTGGCAGGAAAAGCACAAGTAGGACACACGGGGACTTTCAGTATGTTGTTTAGGGTGGTTCAAGGATTGCATTCAGCAATTTTCAGCTTTTTACTAATTTTTTCCGATCTTGGCGAAAAAATGACCTAACATTACTGGAGTAATAGCCTAATCAAAGGACTCTTATGCAGGCTTCTTTTCACAGAGTACAGAAATACGTGGCTTGTTAGAATACGTCTATGCAGACTTGTGGGAATACGTCTTTATCGTTAAGGTATAGCTCTGACTTCTTCGTGAGCACTAGAAGTGCAAAGCTAAATTTGCTGTGGCGAGTTTTCGTAACGCATCTGCTCAGTTTTTTTAAGCCTGCGTGTTGTTCCAATTTTAGTAAGTTATCCGATATTCTGCTCAACACGTAGTTCGACTTCTCATTGCTTGAAACAGTTTTGCGAGAGTGTCTACCTTCTTGTTATTTCACCGCTCATGTTGTTCTGGCCGTTGATTATTCTTAAATTATGACTTATTTGTAGAAAGTGCTCGAAAAATTGGATATTAGGCAGTTTGTGAAAAGTAAAAGGATTTCTGATAGTCGAAGTGCAGAAAACATTTAATACAAAAGATTTAGAATTGAGGTTCAACCAGCATAGACTAATGGGGTAGGAACAGTGGCGTATCTAGGGTATGGCAGGCATGGCTCGTACCATGGGCGCCACATTGGCTGGGGCGCAACAATTGCTTGGCAAAAATTAAAATTTTTATTGGCAGTTTGTTGAACCTCTATTTCGAGCCCCATACAACCATAAACTGCAAAACTACATCAATGAAGCGCGTCCGCATCAAATGTATTAATGGGACATGTCGCGCCAGCAGGGCCGGCCCTTAGCCGATTGGACCGATTGCTTCCAATCGGGCCCCGCGCCAAAAGGTGCCCCGCGCATTGCCTACGCAAACTCACACTTTCCGTGGGACCAAAAGTATTTTTAAGCGTGGAGTCCGCTACCAAGGAAAATAAATGTGAACCGCGCGGTTTCTAACGCCCTTGATCCTCACAATTTGTTCTTTAATCATAACAATGGCAATTATTTTTCGATAATGTTTAGCCACGTTTTTTCAATAGATAGAACAAAGCGTGTTGTAGCCTAGTTTTTTCAATAGTTACTGTAATTAAGCTGGTGAGGGCTTAAGTTTTGAAACTGTTTTTTGTTGCACCTATAAGCGTTTCATGTTTAGCAGGTCAAGTGTCAATATTTGCTGCAAAGATAACTATTATTTAAGTGCAAAATGTATACTGATATACAAGTCTTATACTGGTGTTTTTTTATTGGTTTGTAACAGTCGAATGTGGGCTATTTATTTAAGAATGTGTTGTTACGTTTCTGCAACTTAGCTAAATACCATGAATCAAAGACCAAGAGACATAGGCCGAAAATACTATGTGGCAATCAAAAGAAAGATAAAGATAAGACAAAACAGGCTGAAGCAGAAAATAAGATGTGCGTTGGACAAGAATTTAGCAGAACTGCCATAGAAAATCCAAACTCCAGACGAGTCACACCACAGTGAAAATGGTTCTCGTGCACATCAACACATTTCAAATTGTATTTAGTATGGCAAAAGCTCCTGCTACATATGGCCAGGTGTAATGACTCGGAATGCTAGGGACTATTTAGCCCAAGCTGGATCACCTACAATCACAACAGAAGTTTTCCCTAAAATCGAAAGTGATGGGACACAGCTTTCTAAGTTTCACTGCAAAAGAGTACTGTCAACTAGTGAAGCGGTAGGTCGTTCATGGTTAATATACTCGACATGAAAAAATATAAACTTTTGTTAACACTGCAAACTTTTTAGCTCTGGGTGTCCACTCGCACTACAAAGAATACCTCCCCGTGGAGGTATTGAGAGTAGTAACTCATGGATTTATTGGGTGTTACGGCGCTGATGTCTTTTCTGGAGAGGTGAAACTGGGGGTTAGTAACCATTTCGGACCTCGCTCTTTCCCACCACCGATTTCTATCGTTATGACTTTGTTCTCCTCCTCAAAAATTTCTGCACACGCCATTGAGTGGGGCCCGGCATTGAGTGGGGCCCCGCAAAAGTGCTTCCAATCGGGTCCCGCACTTGCTAAGGCCGGCCCTGCGCGCCAGCACTACCACGGATTATGACAAAACTGTGCTATTGTGACATAACACGACAGTAGTAGGAAACTGGGGATTGAGGGGTCCGGCTCTTTTCTTTGTTTGTTTATTTTATCAACTTCTCAACGATGCCCAAAAATTACATTGCAATACCCTACCCCAGGGCCCTTGTCTTTCCCAGGGTCCCTCTGTCTTCCCAAAATTGCACAGGAATTCCCCACCCCAGGGCCCCGTGTCTTTCCCAGGGTCTCTCTGTGTTTCCTTGGGCCTCTCTGTCTGTCCTCATCCTTGAAAGCCTGGAGCTAATGTATGTATTCGATCTGGAAGAATTGTTCGTTTGTCATCA
>JGI24158J21664_10008692_pt1 | contig 13522 bp, 6 predicted proteins | sample Ectturendosymbi3_FD_21664 | JGI IMG/M metagenome (IMG submission 21664) | reverse complement strand
TTGCGAGCATGATCTCTATTGTTGCTTGCTGCCACGGTGCGAAGCTTTGCGCATATGCCGCTCGGGATTTCCGATCGCAACAAAATGGTGCTGTGACCAGGGTGTGAAGGTCGTGCCGCGTTCAGCCTTCACACAAAGAAGGCGCGATCGGTGCGGTTCGTTGCAAAAAGGAGGGGATGTTGTTGCAACCTCTTCGGTGGTGTTGCGTTGATTGTGTGATTCACCACGAACGAGATGTGCGTGAAGACAAAAATATGTATGCGTAGAGCGAGCAAGCAATAATAAGAGAGATTGCGACGTGGTAGCTCTGCTGATATGAACGTGTGAACGATTGAACGTAACGACTAGCGTACGCAAAGAGAGATTGCGTCGCATGATCTCTATTGTTGCTTGCTGCCGCGGTGCGAAGCTTTGCGCACATGCCGCTCGGGATATCCGATCGCAACAAATCCAATGGACAGTACCCATTCGAGAATAATTTCAAACGAACGATAAACTGTCCGGTAACTCGGGCAAATATGAATGAGCCTAAGACGCAGAGGATTAACTGGCGTTATCATTGATCTGTGACGTGCGTCCCGTAACAATAGACGAGTTCCCATGAGAAATTCTCATTCATTGTTGCGTAACCAACGTCATAGAGCAACGGTGGTGCCAACCAGAATGAGCAAATGGAAATTTCAATGATACAAGCCCCGAACGGTTGCATTCACGAAGTGTAGGTTGCGTGATGAGCCCAAGGGACGCTGCTGATCTGGAATGGCCCCTGAGTGTAGGTATGCAAGTTAGTGCGCTGCAGCCTTTCTGAATAGCAATGATCATCTCTTGCTGAAACGTTAAGCTGCCTTAAAGTGTGACGCTTACGCACATTTGTGGCACAAACAGTCACAATTGGTGAGCAGAAGGTCTGCCCGGAGTCGGAGGTCTGCCCGGAGTCGTTAAAATTTTCTGCGACTCCGACTCCACAGCCCTGGTTAGAATAAACACGGAGTTTGTCACATTAGTACGTATCTTACTGTGTTAATGGTTTTCGCGTTGACTCTTGCCATAATCGGGCATCTTTCGTTTTGGTTGTAGTGGTTGCACTTTTCATGGAACCGGTTTTTATTTACTTTTTTCAAAAGTTTCCAAACTATTGTGACAGATTTGCAGTTTAGGTTCGACAAGTGTTAGGTTTAGGGATTAGGTTTACTAAATTTCTACGAAGCGTAGTGCAGTTTACTGCACACTTGTCATGGATTAGTGTCATGGCACAGGCGATGGATGAAAAGTTTTCAAAAATGAAGGTCCACTGGTGGACCTATAAGCTATAACCACTGCCTTTCTCGCATTTAACCAGTGTCACATTCGGATACGGATGGATATCGGATACTAAATTTCAGAAATTTTGGACAGGGTTTGGATATGGATATAGAAAAATTTTTCAGGTATGGATCAGGAGTCAAAAAATCAATATCCGCTCACCTCTGGTAAATAGACATACCATATTTTTGTGATTGAAAACCAGGACGCTTCAGAACAATGAGCCTTAGAAGGAAATCGAACAATTTGCTGTACGAAATGAATCCTTTCAACAACCTATAATTGCGAAAACAACACCCCCTCTTACTAGCCAACATTACTGAACTAGCCAATGCGCTGAACAATCAACCCATTACTGGACCAGTTATCCACTACAATGACGTATCAATTAGGCCTACCTTTACATCTAAAGCCTGAACTATGTTCTTTAAGTTTTATTTTACACACACGTAGCTGTGGTCCAGCGCTTCTGTAACAGTACGTCGGTGTTTATATATACCAGCGGTCCGGTTCAACAGCGCTCAAATGTATATGTTGATGTAGTAAGTACATCAATCTCTCTTTCAATTCCTTATGTTTGAAAATGGTTACTTCGTTTTTATTTTATATGGTTAAAGTGGTTACTCCCTTTTTACTACGTATGCCTAAATAGTCAAAGTGCAGTGAGCTAAGCAACGAAAAAGGAAATTGGGTATAGTAAATTGCGATTTAGCATATACGACAGTACCATTCAAGCGTCATATGTAAAGCGACTGCCTCCATTGGGTTCTGAGACAGCCACTATGACATTTTGGTAACCTGGCCATTAAACTACGTCGAGTCTATGCGAGCTATACGACGTGCCTGTCGTGAAGACGTTTTTGCCTCCAGTTCCAGCGGTCGTGTGTGCACTGCAGAGATGGACGCAGTCTCATTTTTTTGACTCCGCGTCCGCTCCGACTCTGAAAAGTTTTGCTCCGCATCAGCTCCTCCGCAAATCATTAAAATATTCAACTCCGACTCCGCCTTGACTCCGCAAAATTGCAAATTCTACAGTAACACATAGGTATGTTGCTTGAAGGTTCTGCTTAATGCAAGGTAAGGCCTATTTTGCCTCATGAGGCAAAAGAGTGCTCGAGTTATCTTGCCTTTGGATGAACATGATTGGTTGAAGTGATCACATGGCAAGTTCAGAACGCATGACCTACTTACTGACTGTGGCATCTGCAATGGCTCAGTTTGTGATGCATGGTTTAATTTTGTCATGGTTTCACATGGCAAGCTGTTGGCGGCTTCTTGTCTGCATTGTTTCAACTGTAGGCTAGAATCCTAACCACACATCATGAGCGTTTCCACTACACTTTAAATCGTTGTCTCGGCATATTGTACTAACCACATAACCACAGGCCTGTAACCAGGGGAGGCGAAGCCCCTAGAAAAAATTTTGCCCCCCCTGGAAAAATACGTTGGACATAATTTAAAAGTATTGGACACAGTTTAAAAAACCTGGGCCACTCTCAGAAAACTCTTCGCCGCCCCTGGTGTGCCAAGCTGGTTACGGGCCTGCATAACCATTAAGTGATTGTGTTTGACTAAAGGTAACATAGCCCTACAGCACTTTTATCCCATGAGGCAAAACAGGGACTACCATATATACTGTATATCGCATCACGTTTTTCTGTCGAAAGACAACTCTTTATCTGCTTGAAACAAACAACTTCAACTGGACTACAGTTAACCGTATCATAAAACTGATTTTTCATCATTTCAATCACTGACAGCTCGGCACCGCGATGCTAACAGTGTAGGCTTACTGCCAAAAATATATCTGAAATACTATGACTTCAAAAAATAATTGCAGTGCATATTGAAACACCACTTGCCTCTTACTTCAACATTGGATGAATATTAGATAACTCTACACTGTTGCACAGCAATGTTTTAGCTAATGATACAATTCTAAGTGAGACACAATCGATGTCCGCCAAAATCTTCCTCGTTTGTATTATTAAAACATCGTAGGGCGGTCAGACGAGTAGGCCAAGGCGCTTGAGTTTGAATGTCCAAAATAGTAGTCGATTTTGCATACACTGTGTAACACAAGAGATGCAAAAACAAACCTTTGAACATAGAAAAGCTCAATGCTGTGCCAGTAAAGCAAATCCTCCCCAAAACTTTCCTAGAAAAATTTAAAGCAATCATGAGTTTCAAATTTTGCAAAGAAAATTGAGAAAAAAATTTATCTCCTCTCTCCGCGGAGTCCAAACTCCGGTTTTTGTCTACCTCTGGTGCACTGTGCAGATGTTGCAAACCAATTAAGAACTCGCGTCTAAAAAGTCACAGTAGCACCATAAACAAAAACATTTCTGTAGTCAGCAGCTGCCCTTGCTGTATGGGAATGTTCGTAGCAAGCACTTGAAGTTTTAAGTTGCATCAGAGTTTGTGTATACACCACAGGGTGCCTGTAAGCAACAGGCAACTTTGCGACTGCAACACTGATGCTTTTTTATTGTTAGCATTGCATGAAAGTATAACTGTATACTCATGAAATAAGCACAAAAATTCTTATTTTTATTGATAGCAAAACCGTAATTTTTTCATACAGGTTGGGTACACATTTTGCCAGAATCTCCGTGCTTTCAGGCTGCCCAAGTGCGTTCTTCTGAGTTAAGGAATTGGAACTCTTAACCATTGGGACCAGCTCTCTTATTTAAATTTCAATCTTTTCCTGTAAAGCAAGTTCGAACTAAAACCCAGCCTTGCAAAACAAGTGAATTAAGAAAAGCTATTAATTTTTCTTTTTTGGTGAAAACTAATGGGCTGGCATTTCTTTGCAGTGACTGATGCAACTTTTCTTTTGCATGATATTAAAACCGTAAAAATGCAAGGAAGTTAATAACATTTTTGTTTCAACGCATCTGTTCGGGTAGGCATACAGTAGTATTTCTTTATTTGCTTTAAAGAAACCTACAATGTGTAGGCCTATCATACTAACCATTTTGGTTTGTCGTACCCGAAAATCATGAAGTCATTTGCGTACATTTTATACAGAGAAATAGCGGCGTCGACAGGTATTCGGGCGAAATATTGTCTGACCATCTCGTCATTGGTGCGCATTTTTCTCGACGGAAAAAATACCTTCTTATGTTCTGAGGAAATGTTGAAGAGGTGTTCCAAATATGCTAGATCCTCGGACAAGGTTTCAAACTTTGCAATAAAGTCGTAAGAGTGCCGGCACGGTGTGCATATCACATCGTATAAGTTCCAGTGATCGTCTTTCTGGTTTCGGTCGTACAAAAGAAAATTTACGAAGTCTTCAAACGTAGCTGTGCCGTCATAGGTTTCATTTCTCTCAGATTTCTTGCGCCTCAAGTTTTTATATCGGCGATTTATACGTCGGGATAGAGGTTCATATACGTGAGTGAACCCTGGACCATCCGGTCTGATTTTGCCGTTGTACGCTGAGACAATTCGATGAAATGGGTCTCGAACAGTAATTATCTGTCAATTAAGAAAAATTCACACCGAATGGACATAAAGCAGACGAATCGAGTCACACAAAAAGCAAACATAAAAAAATTGTTGGCTTGGATATATCATCAAACAGAATGAGAGCGATTTGATGTCAGGCCGCGAAAGAGATGATGCGCTGCAATCAAACCTGTTCATTTCAAAGAAGTATGTTTCAAACTTAACCAAGCAGGCTTGCCTGATATAGCCATCATGTTAGTCTTAATAGAGCACAGAAAAAACTCTTTGTTCGTGTTTTGGGTGTCTAATCTCGTAACGTGTATCTATAGCTGTTCCAGTGTATTACATCTGCATTAAATGGACCTTGGAGAGAAATATAGCTTCAATAAAAACAGATCATGGCTGCAAAAAATCATTAACCACTAGGTACGACGTTATGTAACAGTTCTGAGACAACGCGGCGAAAATAAGCTAAATTTAAGTTTGAAAGTTTTTCGGCTAAGCTTGTGAGACCAGGCAAATAGTTGTGTTTCAGCCTAAAGCTGTGAGACTACACAGCGAAATTAAGCTCTCATTTGAGCTTCATACCTCTGAAAAGACGCCATGTATTTAACGTACCAACGTTAGTTAGCTTCGTTGGCACTAGTCACGTTTTACCCTTTAATTGCACTTTGATGCAATTTCACCTTCATGAAAACGACTGCATTGATAAACAAACTGTTCTAAAATAGCAATGATCTTTACCCCACCTCAAAATGTCCAAAAATAACCGTACTTTCAAATATTTCCACCATTTGCTGAATGCAAACGAGTCGTTACGAAGAGCTGAAAGACGTCGGTGTTCGTTGGCGAACTGTATCACTTCATCTCCCACTATCACATTTTTGAAAAAATCTTCCACTGAGAAGAAATTTTCCATCACCATTAAAGCTTGGAGCCAGCTTGTGCTGCCGCATTTGTTGATGTCACAAACTGCAAACTATAAGTAAACCTACGTTATATTTAATTTTAATACAAGCACCCTAGTCGGCAACCAAGAACCGAAACATAAGTCCAAGTGTTGATGTTTACTGAGTACTGGCAGATCTTCCGCCACTAGAAAAAGGATTACAGAGACGCGCGCCGCAGTATACTGGTGACACCCCACTGATACGAAACTAGAATAATAAAACTTTCTTGTCTAATAAGAGTTAGTTCAGGAAACCATGCATGCTCCCAGATTTTTGTTTTTGGAGGGAATCAAATAAACGAAGAGACCATATTCATTTCATGAATTTAATGGAAACCGCTGCAATCAAAGAAAACCTCGTAAGAGAAACTTTCAGAAGCAAGCAAAACTTTTTCTACTTTTGCTATGGAGTAAATAACTAAAAAAATCGTCACTAGTGCCAATATCAAATTAAATTCACAAAATTGTCAATAGACCTCCATATTGTGGCAAAATGAGACTTTTACACAAAAATGTACATCAAATTGAAATGCACCAGCTGCAAATACGGTCCGGCCTCACTAAACCTATTGGTGGCGCATTGGTCGGGATTCTACGGCCGGTGTATCTTCTTTAAACCACCTTTTGTGATTTTAAAGTATAATTTTTCTTAGTTTTAGTCAAAGTCGATAAGCTTCCAGGCAATATGTGTGTAGTCTTGTGCCTTGCGTATGTAAAAACGCTGTGTTTTGTAATTATTCAGCTATTTCAACTATCAGTGCTGTTGGAGCAAAGAGGCACCGTTTAACTACAGTACATTCATTCTGCAATTTGGAATTCACCTATTTAGGCACAGTAGTTTTGCTTCTGTTATGCATTAAGGCCGTGTCCACAGCCCTGGTTTCTTATTTGTCTCCTATCAACCAATCTGGTGGACCTGCGTGGGCAACGAGCTGCTAAAAATAAACGCAAGCGAACTGGAGACTCTATGTGGTGAATCATTTAGCGAAAAAGTATAGGCCTAAAGCAGGGTGGACAAACTTGTTCAATGGAAGAGGAGTCATTTGCAGAAAACCAAAAACAACAGCGAACCGCAAAATCAGTTTGTAGTGTCAATAGAGCTACGGTAAAGAATGATCTGCAGAAACTGATACGCAACAAACGCATTATTTACCAAAAGTAGATTTTTGTTTGATTTGCTATACTTGCTAGTTTCCGAAAATCCGGACAAGACGTTGTTAAAGTTGTGTGAATTAAATCTCTCAAGTGTTCATTTGGGAGATGAGGGTTGTACGATTGTACTACAGACAATAAAAACTCGCAGCTATATATCGTGCAAACTACAAAGATTAAATTTTGAGTATTTACTTTCTATAACCTGTCGCCAGAAGTCAACTGTGGAGTGGCATTGACTGATATTTTTTAGAGCCAGATCTTGAATTTCGGTCAGCTCCATTTCTGCAGCAGACAAGTTTGTGACAAACGGTTGGCAAACTGGACAACCATCACCGACTACATTAACGTTGAATGGATTTACAAGGAATGCAAAGCATTGTTTTAACTTCTGCAAATGGTCAAATCTGGCTTGGAACTCCTCCAGCAGTCTTGCAATTTATTTTTGTGTTCTTCCACCTTCGTGGTCTGCAATTACCTCTTCACGAAAAGGATTCGCTCTCATTCTGACACTAGGAAAATGACAGAAAGCTTTTGACAATATGCTGCTTCGAAAAATTTTAAGTAGCATAACTTTAACTTTAGGTTCACTGTTTTGTTATCAAATCGCGTAGACTCCCTGGGAAATAACCTTACGAACTCGTGTAAACACATTGATTAATGAAACACACATTAATTACGAGGCAACGACTCTATCAATTTGAGATGCTGTATTGTTATTCTTCCAGAAGAGCCACATAAAATATGTCGTGGAGCCGCAGTTTGACCACCATTGGAATAAGGCATGGGTTTTCAACCTTTTTCTGCTCATGGCCCATTCAACTAAGAAAGATACTGGTGGTAGCCCAAATCTTGTAATATCATAGATTTCACACTTCTATAGCTTTAGCTTAGCATTAGCTGCTGTGCTATAACAACTGCAATGTATGCTACAGCAATTCTCATAAATATAGCTTCAGCTAGCATTGTTTTAGTAAAAGGTATGCCACGAACGTAACATTCAGGCCGAATTTCTTTGCTATTTGTCCAAAAAATAGCTTTCTTATATCTCATTTGATCATGACATCATTACACCAGCCTCATAATGCTTTCATTCTGATTTATGGCAAGCTCTGTGGCCGTCTGAAAAAGCTTAATGGCCTACCCTAGGCCATGACCCACCGGTTGAAAACCACTGGTAGGCCTATAAGGTATTATCTTATGCGTGCTACAAATAATGCAGACTTAATGTGTATTGTCAGTGGCTTATCATCAACTCGCGAATGAAGCTGAAGTTTATTTTTCCTCTAAGCTTTCTCAGAAACGGAAATCTATAAAACAAAGTTTATTTCCAAGATAAAATGTTGCTACCATATTTATTGGATTGCCTTTTCCTCTTTGCAATACAAGTACATTAAAACCTAATGCACATTTGCATGGGGAAAAGGGGGTTATTTTTAGTAAAATGTTCATTTAGTAATAGTCATGTTATTGGAATTTATGGTACATAGGTAGAAAGACAAAAAACTTTCACAGTTATAAATGCTTTTAGACAATCAAAGAGTTTTAAGCTCGTGCATATCGCAAGTTCTGCTCAAAATATCATGGAACAGAGTAAAAACTACCTAAAAACAAGAACTCAAAAGAAGTAAGTGTACTAAAAAGAAAGGACTGTTGTCAAAAGTATCTTTGACTGTTTCCACTGTTTCCAACTATGACAACTCTTGATAATTTGATGCGTATTGTTACAAATATTGTTCTGCACGAGTAAGTCTACAATGCGATATTGCAGTAGAACTTTGTTTTAATTGTTTGGCGGCAGTGTCTTCTGCGGACTGGAGCAGTGCAGTTTTGGTGCTGGCCGGGAAACCAATACTACTAGATAATTGCAGTGTTCGCTTTTGCTCTGAAGTGGGCTATATATTTTTGTTCAAGTTTTGGTTTTATACAGTTGAGGCTGTATAGTTGTTTTATGCAGTTAATGATGTGTTGTTGTTTAAAGTGAGTGTCGTTATTTTATTGCTTTGCCGTATCGCTATTTCGTGATCGTACTGTGAGATAGACCTCATGCAGGGGCGTAACCAGGTTAGATGGCGCCCGGGGCAAGAAGCAAGTTTGGCGCCCCCAAGTTTGAACCTGAATTTGTTCAGAAGCAAATTTACTGTATTGAAGAAAGTACTTGTGACATTGTTGGGACTTTTCGGCGCCCCCGCAGTAATTCGGCGCCAGGGGAATTGCGCCCCCCTTGCTCACCTCGTTACGCCCTTGACCTCATACAGAACATTGTTTCTGTTCTCCTGAGTGCGTGCTGATTTTCTCCTAAGGTTGGGCTGTTGAAGCGTAGGCGAAGATCTAGCAATTTACCAGGCTGCTATAGGCTACAGCAGGTTTTTTTAAGGAAAATGTTAGGTACCCGGTATGGATCTGTAGGGACCCGATTTATTTGATTCTAGGGACCCGATGATAATTTTCTCTGATTCTATGGACTCGATTTTCAATTCTAGGGACCCGAATCGGGTCCCTAAAACACCTTAAAAAACCCTGGGCTACAGGTATTTAAGAGTTCACTGCGATCTATCTAAGGCTAATCCCCGGCTAGGCAAACTCCAAACGAGACCTGTTTTCATGGTTGTTCGGCACACATACTTTTGCAGGGAGCAACAATACCACTACTAAGCTATCAATAAACCTAGTATATTTTCAAGAATATAACCTGGCTTGTCCTCAGCGCAGCTCACCTTTACTTAAATTCTTTGAAGGCAATAGAAACGATTTAGGCACTAATTATCTAAAAATGAAAGAATTCAAACATTTTGTCCAGAAACAAGCAGGTTGAAAACAAAAATTAAATATCGTTCAACTCGGACGCAAAAGCATTAAAAACGTTTTGTTTGTTCTAGTCTTTCAAAAGCACCATCAGCACCTCATAGCGGTCAGAAAACAAAGACCTCATCTTGGGTAGAGAAACGTCGGCACACGCATGTGTCTTGCTTTGCAAGCTGTTGCAAGCAATCTTCAATGTCTTTTTGCGCTCCGCTTGTCGTAATGCCATGGCTTGCAGGAAGGATTTGTCTGGTGCCTTGAACGTATTCAATCCTCTTTCAAAGCGTGACAACGATATCTGAAAAAAGCATTAAAGACACAATCAGCATCCGGCTGCTTTTAAAAAAAACATTTAGAAGATTTTGAAGTTGATAAGAAGCTTGAATCGGTTGCCAAACAATTGACAAATATTGCGCTGCATTACACAATGGAAGAAACGGTCTCAATATTGCACATCATACCTGTAATACCCTTTATCCTTACGACTGTTCACCCTCCCTGTACATAGGCCTGCTGTCCATTTTTGTGTAATTTTTTTCTCTTTGTTGTTGTGCTGTGTTACTAACGTCTGTCTGATGCTTGATTTAATTTTCTTTATTCATTCATTTTCATACCTGCTTTTCCTCTGGGGAAGACCGCCGAGGCAGCAACCCTAGGAGGACTCGAAATACGTAACTGCCAACAGCAATCTCAGATTGTTCTGCTGGTTCCACACCAACATGGGACCAAGGAAGGTCTGGTCCTTGGACGACCTCTGGGCCGCTTTCCGTGAGAGTAGCCAGCAGGACTCACCTTGCTAATNATTTGTGGGACATTNTGGACACATGGCCAAACCAACTTAGCTGGGATCTTTCAATACAGTGAAATGGCTTGACATTCAGGTCTTTATGAATTTTACAGCTGCGCACTTTGTCGCTAAGTGGCCCACCGTGAACCCTTCCCAGAAATCTCACCTCTGCCTCTTGAACTTGAAATTTTCTGTTCATGTGCAACGTTGTCTATACAATCTTGATTTATGCCAAAACCAGGGTCAGTGGCGCAGCCAGCTCAAAAGTTTTGGGGGCAAACAAATTTGGGGGTCAAAATGTTTGATTTTAGGGGAATAACACTATTTTGTTTGGAATAACGCCTCGCAAAGCACAAAATGACTAGATATGAAAAATGCCCCTCACTGGCTACGCCTATGACTACGTCTGGCTGGCTGAGTGGTTGAAACATAAAATTTTCGCCAACTCTTTATGTCTCAAATGTGCCTTTCATACCAATTTGCAGAATTCCTGAGGTCTTCCTTTATCTCATTTTTTTACTAACATACCATTAAGTTTTCTGTCCCCTTGTGATTTGTTTCTGTTATTTTCTGGATTTAGGTCACAAAATGCATAATTAAACCTACCAACCTGCACTGTTTATCCAACATAGCGACTTTTAGTTTCCTAATAACACTTACCACTCATATAAAAAATGAAATCCTTGTAAAGTACCTGCTATGTTTTAATTTAAAATGTCAATGCAAACTACAAGGCCACGTTTGCCTCATAAAATAGACGACATCATTTTGAAACTAGGTCTACCTTCTCGTGATACACGTTTACAGAGGATTGTTGTGAAGAAATGCAAACATCCCAGTTTGAATGGCATTTACCCGGTAGGAGTAAAAAATTATCAGTTTTCCTCGTGACTTAAACGATTCTTTAAATCTGCTGTACTGATTTGAAAGAGCTCTCATCTTTTAGACCAAATTCATGGAACAGCAAGCTAAACATTGTTGATGAGAAGTACATTCCGGTTCATTCAAAGGTAGATTCATAATGTAAACGTTTCACATTTCTTTAGGAAGGCGGTTAGACCCAGTTCATTGCACTTAACCTGAACGTCAGATAACTATCTATAACTAGGAATGAAGATATTTTCAATAACGAATTTGGAGTAAGTACTAAGCTATAAAGCATACATAATGCCTTTTCAAAATGTAAGATTTGTTATACCTACTTGCTTAGTCTACTTATTTCTGACCGCGAGCAATTTAATATCTACCTTTGGATACTTCAGTAATTTTGCGCTTCGCTTCGACAAGATGTTGAGAAACATTCCAAACCATCCTGTTAAACATACTCCAACCGCAATTCCAAAGAAAAATAAAAGCTTGCTCATTAAATATTTATTTAACGCTCAAACTGTAAGATCAGTCCTTTCCTAACATGTAGCCGCTTCAACTTGTCAGTCCTTTATAAATACATGAAAACGTTGTCGTGAGTCACGGCTCGTATCGATGCCTCAGGGCTCTACCTGCCACCGCACACAGCCCAATTATGTGGCTACGCCTTGCACTTGCACAGATGGGACGGACGACGACACATGATCACTGAAACACTGAGAATAAGTCGAGTGACAATCAATGACTCGAGACTCGAGTAAAAGTCATTTTTACAAAATCTCCAAACATCTTATGGACAAACCCAGTTACTTTGCTGCCGAAAATGAAAAGTGACTCCGGGTCCGGATTTTCAAAAATATTTGACTCCGGATGCGGTTCCGACAAAAAACGCAGAATCCTGCTGGTGTCCACTCCGAATACGTGATCACCTCTGATGAGCATTAGACAGGACTTGGATTGGATGGGATGCGGACTATGATGATTTTTTTTGGATTTGGATTGTGTCGTGGATTTGGTTCAATGCTGGCAGCTATTTGCGTTGCACGTGTTCGTAATTGAGTGCCGCGTACGAGCTGATTAATCGTCCAGTCTTCTCGGTTGCAGTGATCAGTTTGAAACCAGGCCGTGGTCTACTGGAAAGTGCGTCCGCTTCGGTGCTGGTAGGTCGAGAGTTCGACTCTCGGTCGGGTCTTACCAAGACCTTGCAAATTGGTGCTGTAGCCTTGTTACCAGGCACACAGTGTGCGGAAGAGCTGCAGGGAACACACCCAGAACACAAAAACAAACCGAGTTAAATGAAAACCGGAAAATGTACAGACTCGGTCGTTGCGCAACAAGACCATTGTAGTTATAAAACGCCAACAAAAAACCACCATATCAAAGAAAAAGACAGTTTGTCTGTCAGTTGCTTTGATGGAGAGAGAAGGAGTTCTTTGTTCGAATCGCGAGACTGGTTGGGAGTTTTGCAGGAGGTGTTCAGACGTTGTTGAAAGTCCAGACCGTGATAAAAGTTCGAACATTAGTCTTTGTGTTTTTGCGTGTGTTAGTTAGGGTGGTCAGCTTTCCACATTAATATCGTTTAGAGGTAGTCAGTCTGTCTGGTCCACTATACACTAAATTTCCAATCATCGACATATTAAACAGCCACACTTGGTGTGCAGTAATGAACGAAGATGATCCACTCGATTCGTCTGATTACCAGTGATAGTCTCGAGACTTGGTCTCGGTCTCGAGACGTGTCTCGAGACCCGTTTTTTGGAGTCTCGGTCTCGGTCTCGGTCTCGAAGGTCTCAGGTCTCAGGTCTCGTCTCGGTCTCGGATGTCGGTCTCGGTCTCGAGCTCTTCGTCTCGAGACTTTGCATAGGTTATTTTTTTTGAAGTTTTGCAAGTAGTTCGTTAGAAAAATGGTTTTAAAAAAATGCTTGTTCAAAGTTAAGCCGTTCAAAGAGGTCAGTGGCTAAGCTTTTTTTGTTGCCACGTTGTTTGCGAGTTGGAGAAAACAATTTGCCCTCTAGCCTACCCGTCTACCCCGTTTAAAATTTATACTGAATTCAATAAAAAATGAGCATGTACCAATGAAACCGCAGCGTGTAATCTCTGCAACGAGAGGTTGGGAGTACTTTGCTAAGGACTATCTTTGAACTGTTTTTCCAAGAGTTTTTTTTAAACCCATTGGCTTTTTCAAAAGAGGTGGGAGATTACCAAACCGTTTC
>JGI24158J21664_10008688_pt1 | contig 13526 bp, 9 predicted proteins | sample Ectturendosymbi3_FD_21664 | JGI IMG/M metagenome (IMG submission 21664) | reverse complement strand
CCATTTACAGTGCCCAGGGGTGCCGCGAGCTAATGCGTTTTTTTACCATATCATTAAAAATACATTTTCAAACTGTCATCAAACCTCAAAGTAAATTGCTGTGGGTGCCGTAAATTATTATTCTTTTCTGTAGGGTGCCGCAAGCCTAAAAAGGTTGGGAAACACTGGAGTAGACCAATATGTAACATTTTATGTGGCAGTGCGAGGTTGCAAAAGACCGGAGGCCATTTGGGCCAAGGTGAAGTTGGGAGGGAACAGTTGGTTAATATAAGTATGTGAAAAGTTCTTCTCTTACTCAAGTGGCAAAGCGTCATGTACGAAAAAGTTTACTCGCACAATTCTTTATCGATACTTGTTAAAACTTAGCGATATGATCTGACACTTGTCCCACTCTGGAGACTTTAGAAACCTTTCTCACCAGCGAAGCTCTAGAACCCATCCCAAACCAATACAGCTCTACTGCTGCCCTGGAATGGAGATGATTCTCACCTATCCAGACGCGCAACTTGAGCTCTACATAGAACACTGTGAAACTTTCAATTAACAACCCTCAACTGTTGACACGGAGGTTACCTGCTGTTCTCTTTCTCAGTTTCAGGTGATGGCTATCTTGATGACGACATTCTCTTTTTTTGTACAAAAAAATCGTATCTGGCATAAAAAAAACTAAGCAGCTGGGCGTCATGGACTACCCTCGGATATGCAAAAGACGTATCGGCCATCTCGTTGTACAAATCCTTTACTCCTGCTGGCGTAACCATAACCATTGCATACCGCAGATCTGAATGAGGCCAACATCATTACTCTTCACAAGAACAAGTCGGCAAGAATGTAACAACTGCCGTCGGATCGATCTGCTGAACATAGCTGGTAAAATCTTGCCACTGGTTCCCCCACTTGGACTGCACACTATTGCAAATCAGATCTTTCCTGAAGTGCGGTTTTCTCTCCGGTCGCTCTACAACAGATATGGCATTCTCACAAAAGCAACTGCAGGAAAAAAGCGTTGAACAAGCAAGCCCATTACATTTGTCAATGTGATTCGTTCCGGATTGTTTGCAGTCGTTCAGGGTCTCGGGATGACTCCTGAGAACTTGCTTTAGATTACGACCGCTCTCCAGCCAAACACGGAAGGCAACAGTGCAGTTCAAGGCCAAACATATTTTGTGTCCGTCGTGGTGGTTGTCAAGTTGCTCCTATTCGGTTTAACTATAACATATTCTTTTCAGCGTTAATACGCTTCGTCTTTCCTGACAGTTCTGGTATCTCGTTGCACTCGCGCCACGGTGGGAGCCTCCAGCGCAGACTTCAGGGGCGAAAAATCCGCTTTTTTCTTGGTTTCCATGTGCAATTACAGTAGTCTTCAGCGCAACCTTCATACTGGTACAAAGCGGTAACTGTGGTGGTCTACGAGGAGCATTGCTACAACTTCTAGTGTAAACTTGCCTAGGGCGCGAAACTGTCCCGGGCCGGCCCTGGATGCAGGTGAATTCAAAAGAAAAGAAGGATTGGTTTTTAGCCCAAAAATGTCGGCAGTTTTTGGATATTTTCCAAACGCTGAATGAGATCGGATTGCGTCGCAACGCAACAGTTACGGGTTAGCGCAGCGTTGACATATGTGCCACAAAATGAGCAGACTGAGAACGAGGCCACGCAATCGCTCGTACGAGAAACGGAGCTAGGTTTATGCGATGACTCATGCATGGGAACGGAAATTCGTTCACTGTTCGGTGGATGCACGATCTGTAACGTTCGCAATGCGGTTCGGGATGAAACATACCCCAGTGCGTTGCGCGAAAAACCCAATGCAAAACACGCATCCATTATTTTTGCAGTTGCGAAATCTCACGTTACGAAAGAAGTACCTGAAAGCAGGTCGAGCAAACAATAAAAAATACCCCCCCCAGACCCACCCCACAGGGTGCAGTTTGGGTCATTGAAAAGCGCTTTTCTCTATACAATAAATCACACCATGGTTGCCTTCCTTTCGTTGACGACGATAAGCGCGGCGTTGCTCTGCGTGGGAGAAACGTTTGCCAACATCTTCAAGGCGCTACATGTTACCATAAAAACTGCAGTGCCAAGCGACTGACAACGAAATTGCACCAAAAAAAAATCAGCAAAGAACTTTAAACGTACAGACGCCCCCGCACCAATCACCTGACTGTCCCTCGAAATTGCACTTTATCGCTTTTTCCATATCGTCGAGCGTCTTCTGATGTTCACTCGGTTTGAGTCGGACTTCATAGAACAAGTTATCTCTTCTCAGAGGCGACCTCAGGATCACCGCATCCTTGATATTAAGAATGTCTTTCGTGTCCTCTGTGACCTGCGATGCGAGCATGTCATGAGTTCTGGCCGATCCCATAACAATGCGAGCCTTACTAGACATATACGCTTCTTGTTTTATTTTTTAAACTTTTTTGATGTTTTTTTGTATTTTCTTTTTTGTTTTCATCTGTGTTGTTGTTGTTTTTTCGGAGTACAACACGACTCCCAGACGACATGCATTTGTTGTAATATTCAGAACATCACAAAACACAACAGCAAGTGGTTCGTGAGCGGCCTTGCACAGTAGCTCGTCCACCAGGCGCAACTGTAAACTTTGGCAACAATCTATCCGGATCCAGCAAGCAAGTGGTAAAAGCTGCTGCAAATATGAGAGGTTATCGCGCGACGAACGAGCAAACGTTCGGCAGCTGAGCAGGAATCAGTACTTTCACGGTTGGGGCATACGTACCCTGGGGGTTGCGGTGGCAGTGACGCCCATGATCGGGGTTTCGGGAAACTGTCGCTTTAAGATGCCGAGCGTTCTGTAATCTGAACGAAAAAAGTTACTATTGCAATGCATTCGTACTTAAGAACACGAACCTCTTGCGAAACGCCAATCACTCGTGACGAGGTTTCAAAACACCACAAACTCCAAAGAAGTAGTTCACAGCTCACCAGGACGGAAATCGTTGCCCCACTGACTGACGCAGTGGACTTCGTCGACGGCAATTCTGGACAGATTTCCAGCTTTGTAGCACTTGTCCAGCTGCGCCAAAAACACAAATGCTCGCAGTGAACGAGATGGGCATTGCAACGTCCGCGGATCTGCAATGGACGACTTCCCGCGCAGCCGGCAAACTCGCTCGGCATTTTTCGAATTCTTACAGAGACAAAACGTGGCAGTGGTTGCGTTCACCTGCCTTGACGTTACATGTTGGCGTCATCGTACGTGGGAATTGTTTAAAAAAAAACAATTCTCATAACGTAGGTGGCGTGTAGTGGACATCACAGGAAGATAAGGACTAATGTTGGCTTCTGGACGTTAAAAAGATGGTGTGGATATCGGCATTTACTATCCCAGAAACAGGGTGTTCTTTAGAGGGAGGTTGATGCACTGTAACTGGAATAAGGGGCTCGGGTACAAGGTACCAAAAACACACCAAAGCCATTACGAAATCTGGGCACTATCTGCGCTTTCAATATATATCAATGTTGTCAAGTTCAATAAAAAAGCAAGATGATCAAACGCTTCGAAGGCAGAACCTGATGTTGGTCTCATTTTAAGCGTATTTCACCAAGAGCTTAAACATAGCCACTGACCAACGACATCAACTTCTTGCTTTTGGATAACTTCTCGGGCGTGACATAAAGAAGCTTGAAATCACTCCCGCCACATTCCAAGCACTCGTACACCTCCAACGCGGTATCCTGTCAATGTGTGGACGTTAAAATTCCAAAAAAGTAGTGTACTGGTTGTAAGAAAAAACGTATAGCCTTCGCTATGACAGCGTTATTGGACAGGAAAAGCCCTGCGTTTTGTTCAGTCAATCACATTGACACCACCTGCTACAGAAGCATTTTTTCAAAAAGAATGGAAAAGTAAAGCATTTCTGCATCTGCACTACTAAGCCCAAAATGGTACATTGGCGACAATTCAAAAACCTCCAGTTTTTTTCAGCAATTTCCCAGCCTTGGTCCACAACGACAATCGTATAAGAATAAAAATCCCGCAATTCATCACAAACTGTTTACACATCAGATGCTTGTTCAGAAATATCAACAATAAAAACAAAGCTTTACCCACGACGCAGNCGGTCCGAGCATACGAGCTTCAATGGCGTATTTTTTCAAGTTCATGATCTGGTCTTCGATCAGTGACAACAGGGGAGAAATAACGACCGTTATACCTGCGTCACCATGCGCGTTATGTTATGAAATGAAACTCGAATAGCTCAGCGCGGAAAATTGCACGCCTGCAAATAAGGCGTTTCGTCAGGTGAGTTTTTCAAAAAAATTCAAGTAACTGCAATTTCGACCGACCATGCTACTGGAAAGGTCTGTTGTGACAGAATATTCGTAGGAAAATGCAGAAAGCTGCTCGAAACCATGATCGCAAAAAATCAGACACAAAATACAGGTGGCCACGAACAAGCAAAGAGTTTTATTCAACACAAGGAAGCATTGCTTATGTCGCAAACAAGTACAAGACGCGTGTCCGCCACAAAGCGCTTGGTGACGTCAAACAATTTTTTGAAAGGTGCAATTTAGTCGCAAAACCACTTCGTGGGATAAAATTCTATCTTAACATTCGCCTGAGGAACTACAGAAAGTTGCGGGAACGTGCCTGGAGACAAAAGCGCTGGAAGTTGATAGCAGAGGCTCTTGCCGCCACCGGTCGTCGTGATTAAGATCACGTCTCTGCCGCTCATGGACGCGTTCATCGCTTCCATCTGCATTGGGAGGAAGGATTCCAGGCCGAAGACCCGATTGAGCGCGCTTCGAAGCTTGCCGCTCCAAGGAAAATCTATGTGAAACCGAAGTATATTGACAAGAAACAATCGCTCCTTTTCATAGGTAAGCTTAATGCACGACCGTGTATATAGAGCGAGGCTAAAAAAACATATATCCTAACAGGCTACGTGCGGTTTTTGCAACAGGGGGAGTGCCATTTACAATACTCAGGGGTGCCGCGAGAAAAGGCGTTTTTCAGTATATCATCAAAAATACAATTTCGAAGTGTCATTAAATCTTAAAGCAAATTGCTATGGGTTCGCCACTTGGTGCCGCAAATTATATTTTTTCTGTAGGGTGCCACAAACCTAAAAAGGTTGGAAAACACTGACTATAACCTACGTCTCACCTTGACTACTCCAGTTTTCTCGGATAGGGCCCGGGTCCGCATTGTCATCTTTGGGGAGGGGTTTCTTTCCAAGTAATTTCTCGGATATTCTCAACCTGGTCAATAGCAGTTCATCCAACTGCTCCTGACTTTCAGCAATCCGACTTTCGACTGCTTGGATTTGATCGGCAAGACTTAGCAATTTCGTTTGCAGTGCTGCAAAGCAACGCAGGTGCTAAGCGAACAGCCATTAAAGCGTAGAGGAGCGATAGATACGTTTTCACTGCGAATTTAAGCGCGTTAGCACATGGTTGTAGAAACCAGACGTTTCTGATTGATTACTGCATAATACATACAAAAACATACTTTTTGAGAACAATTCACATTAACGTAGGTTGGTTTTACCTCAAAATTTTGATTTTGAAACTATTGCGAAAGAAATTGTCGGCACAAGTCGCTGCTACATTCATTCAACAACATATGACAGGACTGTACGATCGTTACCGAACCAAACTGACTCATTGGTCGCGGAATATACGGTAGCTTGAAATAAAATTACTGCTTAATATTTCAGCAAAGCAACTAATAAAAGTAAGACACCAACCCAATCAAACAAATGAAACACAGCCAACCACCGCCTACAGCTTCTGGCACCGTCGGGCTTGTGCAGCAGACACCCGTCGATCGAAGCACGGCCGCCTATCGCCAGTAGACTTTCCCGCCAACTATCTTCAACGCAGGCAGTTGCTTGATGATCGCCGGACGGCCGAAGACCGACCCGCAACGCGGACACACCCCGCGCTGTGCGGTGTGGTCCTCCCGTATCTTGTGCTCGTAGCATTTCCGCAGGAAGCCGGTGCCGCCCTTGCGATAGCGCAAGAGTTCTTGGCCACATTTTCGACAGAAGACTGTGATTGTCGGCAGCTTGCTGATCATCGTTTGACTTCGCTTGTTGTGGTTGCGACGGTCGGCATGGTAACACGTATCTTAGTTACGGTTTGCCGTAAACAAAGCTGTTCATGTCGGACGCATATCTAAGCGAGCTCTAAAAGTTCTGCAACGACAGATGCACTTTTATAAATATAGCATTCTCTTAGAGGGGATTCCCATGCGCAAGACAGCGTTACTAGGAACTTAACTAGAAGGAAAATACCGCTATACAAAACAGGTTAAAAGATATATTTTTCTTTTCAGTATTGAATGTGGCGGCAGCTGGCTTTCATCCACGAAGATATTATACCGATCTACATGATGCTTGTTGATGTGACCTATAAAGCGTCAGAAGCTACAAAAACGCCAAGCAAAATTCTCTAGCATGAAACTACCCCGACAGCATGCTAACAACGGCTGAACTAGGCAGAGATAAAAGGCTTATGAACCTGAGAAGAGCGGAAATATTTTTCTCAGTACTGCAGTATAAATTCGTGCTAAAACTATGAAAGAGATACATCTAAAACAGCAAAAACGGGCAGAAAAAAATTAAAATGCACCACATGGCCGTAGTTGGCTAAATCACAAGCGCCATGACTACAGTACGATTACATGAGATGACTGCATAAAGTTGCTTGCTCAGATCGAAAGACTGGTGCATGAAAAGAGGCAGATAAGCGCAGGTAAAACAGGTATGGTCAGGTGGTATTTGCACCATTCTCTAAAGCCTTGTCTAGCCCTGGAATACTTACGTGGGTCACGGTAACGCGGGTTAAATGAGGTCATTCACGTGAAACTACGCAAGCGGAAGTCGGCGCGCTTTCAATTCTCCAGTACCTTCATGTTTTTGTGTGACTTGTAAAAGGGTGCACTTGCTGTCATCCACGCTCTTCTAGATTTTGCAAGGGAGCGAGTTGGTCACGAGTTCGGGTCACGGTGACGCGACGTCATGGTTAGTGTGAGGTGGCAATGGGTACATTGGACCCACGTTATAGTTTGTGGGGGTAGAGCCTGTAAAAAGCTGAAACTCACTCAGGGCATGCTTCTACAATCTTGTTTGCAGTTTTCAAAAGGAAAAGTTGTTTACGCCCATAATTTTTTTTATGAGCAATTCAATTTTAGGCATACGTGAAACCTTCGCTATATTTGGTCTACTTACTTTTCATAAAAAATCGTATGATATTAGAGTAAGATAGCTTTGTTAGTGCACAAATTGCTCAGTGAGACTTATATTTTCAGTGTAGTTTTTGTGACAAACTGCAGTTGAAAGAAAGCATATTTTTTTTTATTTTTGAAACCGGGTTATGCACACCCGACGTAAGTATTAATGTGACAAAAAACTAAGGTAAGTGTTCCAGGGCTAGACAATCAAAAGGATAATGCGTTGCTACCGTTTCAGGCCGAAGGAATGGCGGCCTGGCCATAGAAGGTTTGAAAGAATTCGCACAACACTTGAGCTTACTCCGAAATGCTATGCAAAACAGTGACACTGCTGTCAAAATCACAAATAAAACGCTGGATTTTAAAACCACTCAACGCTGAGCAGCGACACAAACTGTCATGTAACAGTGGGTATTACAGTATCATGAATGGTCCTGGCTACAGCAAGTTACGTGGCAGGGGAAAGAAGGCAACAGCAGAGAGCCACTTAACAGATTGGCAACAACAACACTGAAACGCCCCACTCAGGCTTCACTGACCAAGTTGAAAGAAGAGAAAAAAACATACAAACATCGACATGTTTTGTGGAGGGAACGGTGAGATAACGAAGAACAGGACGCTGGCACAAAGGCAGGGAGAACGGCTGTCGCCGATATCGTCCGGAATACACGGTGCGAATTGCAACGAGCTTTGTGACATCACTAACGCCAAAACACGACTTGGCTCGATTGCAAAATGTTTGCGCAAAAATCGCGTTCAAAAAACACAGAACAAAGCTTTAGTGAGCTTTGTAATAAATTTTCTGCTGCATAGCGTCACAGATTCGAGCTGATACAGTGGTTTTCGAGAAAATCTTTTCCCACCCTCAAAATAGCACTGCTACGCCAAACAGAAAAGAGCAGGAACGCTTTCAAAAATGAATGACATTACAGGAATATAAGAGGAAAAAACACACACCGCCTGAAAACCTACGGGGTTGTTGCTATCAGCGTTGAAAACGAGAGGGTTGTATAACCCTGCACGCTGTTATTTCGAAAGTAGAAAAATATATGGATTAATTTATTATGCGTAGCAATTCACCAGTTTCATTTCTTGTAACTATTTAATCAATGTATATCGAGTTTTCCCATGCTAATTTACAACTCTGTTATTTTACCATTTACGCAACAGGTGAAAATATGTGGAGCAGTAGATGGCAACACCCTTCCCGTTTAGCACAAGGATTATGACACAATTATTTTCAAGTAAGTTTTTCACTACAATTTAAGGGAGACAAATGGCACAAATCACGCTGTTGCATCTTTTGAAACAGTGACACCAAAAAATTTCACTGCCAACATGATATCGAACTAATCCATGTCACCAGTCTTTCGAGTTTTTCCGCTTTCACAAAGACAACTGTGAATTTGGACATCAAACCAGGGCAATTTTGTTTAATGCTCTTGTCCAGACTTATCAAAGAAGCACGCTCGTCAGGTTGTCGCACACGACGTCTGCTGGAAACGTCATTCAGTTAAATTCGCGCATTCGGTGCCAGAAATGTTTCCTAACAAACTATGAAGCCACTGGATATGCTGTACTATATCCTGCGCTGTAATCACAATTTGCAGTGAGTTGCGAGCGACAATCGACAAACGGGGACGACCTTTTGACGTTGCGGCATGCCACAGAAAGGTGATGCGCCGAAAGTTGGTCAGTTACCAATAACATAAGTAGTTAGCAAACTGTCTGCCCTGGATTATATCTGCACGATTATTTTACCTGTACACATTTGTACTCCAAGCAACTCTGCGTGGCTTTGATTCTACGATGAATAATTATTACTGGCCATAAATGAATAATTACTATTACTGGACATCGATCTCGCAAGAAAAAAGCCTAATCGAAGTAAACCGAAGGTGACGAGTTCTCGTACAGATCAGATGCAACTATAGCTCAGTGTGGCGCGCGTCAGACTTGTCCGACAGATAGCCGGGCAGGCGATCAGCAGCGCATCGGAAGCCGAGGTTGGACGACGAGCTGTCCGGTGAGTTTTCGCTCCTCGCGGCGCAGCGGTACCGGTAACAGAATTTCTGAGAAGAGGAGCAAAAGTTTGAGAGGGGAGCAGAAGTTTTGAGAAGAGCAGCAAAAGTTTTGAGAAGAGGAGCAAAAGTTTTGAGAAGAGGAGCAAAAGTTTTGAGAAGAGCAAAAATTTTGAAAACAGCAAAAGTTTTGAGAAGAGGAGCAAAAATTTTGAAAAGAGGAGCAAAGGTTTTAAGAGGAGCAAAAATTTTGAGAAGAGGAGCAGAAGTTTTAAGTTGAGGAGCAAAAATTTTGAGAAGAGGAGCAGAAGTTTTGAGAAGAGGAGCAAAAGTTTTGAGAAGAGGAGCAAAAGTATTGAGAAGAGGAGCAAAAGTATTGAGAAGAAGAGCAAAAGTTTTGAGAAGAGGAGCAAAAGTTATGAGAAGAGGAGCAAAAGTTATGAGAAGAGGAGCAGATTAAACCGGACGAGAACCGTCGAACTCAGGTCAGTGCCAAAGTAACTAGCGTAGTCTCCACACAGGTGACAAACGAATCTATCGAGCAAATTTTTAAAATAGGAAATCGATTTCGCGTTGCATTACGCATCCTCAGTCCTAAAATCTTATCCAAAGGTCAATATCAAGTGATGGTTGCTACCTTGAAATAGACACCAAGTTTTTAACGCGCGGAGAAACAGTTTAAAGTTGAAGGGCGCTAACTTAAAAAACAAATCAAGGTGAACGGCAACAAGATACAGCAACTTTTTGCAGCAGATTGAATGAAAATACTTTTTCAGGACACACGTTGAACAATGACAAGGACTTGGCAATGCAAGAAAAACGTATGAAATCAAAGGAAGACGCACAATCAGCGCAAAAATTTATATCTGAAGTTCTAACGCAAACTGGTGATATTCTTTTCATATATTCCGGCGCTTTCATTACAATGTAATATTTTACCAGTCTTCGTGAAATAGTAACTTTATTAACAACTTAAATCGCATCACAACTATCTCGGTTTCACCAAAAACGGCAACGCCCCAAAACTCACTCACCTTGCTGCACATGTACGAGCCTCCTTTTTTTACTTTGACTTTTCCAGTAGGAGGGCCTTTCTGGAAAAAAATGAAACAATGATACCGCGGTGGCACCAAATCCCCTGCGGTGCTTATCAAAATGCGTGCAAGCTAAAATTAAACAAAAACCGATTGCTAATTTTTTACTTTTTAACACTGATATCAGGGTTTTTAAGGTGTTATAGGGACCCGATTCGGGTCCCTAGAATCAGAAAAATTATGATTGCGTCCTTGGAATCAGAGAAATCGGGTCCCTACAGGTCCATACCGGGTGCCTAACATTTTCCTTAAAAAAAACCCTGCTGATATACAATTAAGACGATTGCGGTAAAAACAAGGTAGAAAACAAGTAACCGACCAACCAGCGACATGCTGCTGTAAAAAAGCGCCGCACAACGCGCGAGTCTGTTCTTAAAATACCGAAGTCCTAGCATTGCAAAGCTGCCGTCGCACTTTCTGATTGTCTTTTAAAGAGCTTGAAAAAAGCATAAAGATCACAAATCGTAAATCCAACGTCAATCACCGGGTTCTTTGTCGGCATCGGCGAGTGTTGCAGAGTGTGCCAGTCCGCCACCCATTCCCAAACATTGCCCACCACGTTGTAGAGACCGTATTTGTTGGGCACGTACGCGTCGACTGGTGCGGTCGCGACATAACCGTCTTCTGCGGTGTTCGATTTCGGAAAGTCGCCTTGCCAGATGTTGAGCCTGGTTTAGAAAATACGCAAATAAACAACACCGCTGTGGAAGGAAAAAAGCTTGTGCTTTTCGTTCGCCATCAAATGTCCAGACCGGCATTGATGACGTTAAGATGATGACCAAAGCAACATTAATGTTAAAAATGTACGATATTTTTCGACGTCACAGCGTTAAAACGCAAAACAAGATCGAACTTTTTCACTCTGACATCGTTGGTTCCAGCGACACTTCCGTCTAATGAGATTTGCTACCGAAAGCACAAAAATTAAGAGTTACTTTTCAGAGTTTCTTCTTAGCATCGAGACTCAGCCACACACTAAAAATAATAAATTCTATGATTTATAACAAGCAGCGAGTTGACAGACGAGTTGAAAATAATAAGTAACCCGATTCGGCGAATCCCAGTGAGTTGAAATGTATACTTTTGGGGTTTTGATGGATTGCCAAGCATTGATTTACCGATTGCACGCTGCTGAACATGTGCGGGACATTTCTCAAAAATATTTTCTTTGTTTAAATTCAAATGCAGAGAATCTCACCAAATAGGGTTCACGGGCATCAAAGTCGATCTTTACGGTTTTCTTACTAAAAACTCGAGCACTGGTTTGCAGGTGCGCATCGCTTTGATCGGCGACAGTGCGAATCGCTTGTGAAGGTGTGCTGCTGTCTGCCGTTGCACAGACAGAAAGGCAGACCTGAATTCATCCTTCGGCTTGAACTTGTTTCCCCACGGAAAGATCCGCCTCTCCAGGCCTCCGCGCGCAGCTCTTTCCCACTCCGCTTCGGTGGGAAGGCGCTTTCCAGCCCATTCGCAGTAAGCTTTCGCGTCGTTCCATGAGACGTGCAGGACTGGATGCGTTAGCCTGAAAGGAGAAAGCGTTAACCGCCGGGGATTTCATTCCAGTGCGTTAAACCAATATGTTTGTTGAATCTGCAGCGACGCGAACCACGCACAGCTGAGCTCGTATCGCTGAACGTGCCGCTGCTTAAAAAAGACAAGTGACTTGTCTCCACAAAGCAGACGGTGTTGAATCGGCCGGCAAACCGATTTGAACGCTGTTCTCTTTTTTTTTGATAGATCTTTAAAAAGAAAGTATAACTTTAGAAAGTTTACTTGTCTTTGATGTCGGTGTCAGGTCCGGCCGGATGGAGCCAATCGGCTCCATCCACAGGCAACCACCAGGGCGAGCCTGCCACGGCTTGCACAATTCCAGAAAGTGTCTTCTTGCTGATCAATAGCTCGAGAACAAAAGAATTCCCGAACTTCTCTGCCTCAGTAACGTAGTCGGTATCTTTGACAAAACGCGCGAATTCGATGTTGCTTGCTTCGTATGCGTCCATGTAGAAATCGTCCAAAGTAACGCTGTATAATTGAAGAACAGTATCCTAATTCCTAAGCGGAAGAACCGTGGGCCACGACACGAACAAAGGTGTTTTGTTGACGTACTGGATAATACGTACCATAAAGCCTACATTACCTTTAACACTTGAGATCTAAATTAGATGAGACCACAGGGTTCCCACGCAATTTTGAATATAAATTTCGAGACTTGACCTTTCCGAGTAACATAACCATGTCGAGTACAGGCACTGCAATAATTAACACGATGAAAGTCAAATTATGAATCTTATCAAAAATATCAGAATGCATGTCAAAAGATCAAGTCTGGAGAATTAATTCCTTTTTCCATACTAACAGACCAAAACAAAGTTTTTCTCCAGACTTTCCGGGCCGGAAAATGATGTAATTTTTTTCCATATTTTTCAACGCACCGCAGGAATCCCGAGATCTTGATTAAGCCCACAAAACGATTCTAGATAACAATTCGACACAGCCTTTAACATTTTCTAAACTAAGAAGTACTGTGACAACAGACAGATCAGATCAAAGTAAATCCGAAGTGAAAAGTGGATAATGGCAAAAAGCAAAAAAGTGGATAATGGCAACTTTACAAACTGTGTGCTTTTATCTGAACATCTCAGATGTAGTTACGACGGAAATCTCCTGCCTAGTTCGAGACCTGGAAAATTGTCAGATTAAAACGGATTTATTTTTAATTTATGCAAAAAAGACCTACCAACACGTGTGAGCTTCAATATCACTGCATTTCACCCAATTCTGTCACACTTCTGATTTCTCCTTCAAAAAAATTATAAAACAACGAACACCTTTGACCTACTGTAGCTATACACGTAAATTTCGTTGTTTAATCCTGATGCGTTAGGGTGTGAAGACATAAAAAATGCAAAGCCATTTACAGGAAGTACTGTATTCGCATTTTGAGACAAAGGACTCGTTTTTCAAAGCCTTGAAACAAAGATGACTGTATGCTTCAAGACGGATAGTCACAAAAAGAGGTCTCGGGACGGAGACCAGATTTCGACACCACGCATCATTGCTAATCATATTCTTACTTTCTCGCGGGACCCTCTCCGTCTTTGGTGATCTGCTCGTCTGTTCCCATGATGAACGTTCCACCAGGAATATGCTGCATTCCATGGTAACGATTGCCATCAGATGCATCATAGTCATCAACAAAACTTAAATCTT
>JGI24158J21664_10008687_pt1 | contig 13527 bp, 21 predicted proteins | sample Ectturendosymbi3_FD_21664 | JGI IMG/M metagenome (IMG submission 21664) | reverse complement strand
GCACTGCATGCACACAGTGCACAGTAAACACTGCTTGCACATAATGCACTGCATGCACAGTGTACACTGCATGCACTGCTTGCACACAATGCACTGCCTGTACACAGTGCACTGCAGGCACTCAGTGCACTGTGTGCCAGTATTCAGTGCACTCCATGCACAGCTTGCACACAGTGCACTGCCTGTACACAGTTCTCTGCATGCATGCAGTGCGCTGCATGCACTGGTAGCACACTGTGAACGTCCTGCACAATGTTAAAAGGCATTCACACAGTGCACAGACTCCACAGAGTGCATTGAATGCGCTCAGTGCACTGCACGCACTGCATACACTGAACGCACACAGTGCACTGCAAACACACTGTACACTTGCACGCAGTGCACTGCATGCACACAAATCACTGCCTGCACCCAGTGCACTGCATGCACACAGTGCACTGCAAGTCCCGCTTGCACAGAATGCACTTCATGCACATAGTAAACTGCATGCTCTGATTCCACACAGTGCACTGTATGCACAAAGTGCACTACCTGCACACAGAGCACTCAATGCACTGCTTTCACAAAGTGCACTGTTTTCACACAGTGCACTGCAAGCACTGCTTGCACACAGTGCACTGCCTGTACACAGTGCACTGCATGCACTCAGTGCACCGCATGCACTGACTGCACGCAGTGTACAACCTGTATACAGTGCACAGCATGCACTGCTTGCACACAGTGCACTGCCTGTTCGCAGCGCACTGTATGCACAGTGTACAATGCACTGCTTGTGCACAGTGCGCATGCACTGCTTGTGCTTGTGCACAGTGCGCATGCTCTGATTGTGCACAGTGCGCTGCTTGCACACAGTGCACTACATGAACACAGTGCACTGCATGCTCAAAGTACACTGCATGCATTCCTTGCACACAGTTCACTCCCTCTACACAGTGCACGGCATGCACACTGTGCACCGCATGCACAGCCTGCACACAGCGCACAATCTGTATATAGTGCACTGCATGCACACCTTGCTCAAAGTGCACTGCCTGTACACAGTCCACTGCACGCGCATTGTGCAATGCACGCATTGCTTGTGCACATTGCGTTGCTTGCACACAGTGCACTGCATGTATACAATGCACTGCATGCCCATAGTGCACTGCATGCACTCTTAGCACACAGTGCACCGCCTGTACACGTTGTACTGCATACACGCAATGGAATAAATGCACTGCATGCACGGAGTGCAGTGCAGTTCATGCACACAGTGCACTGCATGCACTCAGTGCACTGCACGCACTGCCTGCACTGCATGCACTGTATGCACAACATGCACTGCACGCACTCTGTGCACTGCATAAACCCTGTACACTTCACGCACAGTTTGCAGACAGTGTACTGCCTGTGCACAGTGTACTGCATGCCCATAATACACTGCATGCACTGCTGGCACACAGTGCACTGCCTGTACACAGTGTTGTGCATGCACACTGTGCAATGCATGAATACAGTGCACTGCATGCCCATAGCACACTGCATGCACTCCTTGCACACAGTGCAGGACCTGCACACAGTGCACTGCATGCACTGGCTGCACTGCATGCACTTCTTTCACACAGGGCACTGTATGTACAAAGTGCACTGCCCAAACACAGTGCACTGCGTGCACTGCTTTCACACTGTGCACCGTACGCACACAGTGCACTACTTGCACACAGTGAAGTGTCTGTACACAGTGGACTGCTTGCACACAGTGCACTGCACGCACTGCCTGCACACAGTGCACAACCTGTATACAGTGCACTGTATGCACTGCTTGCATACAGTGCAGTTCCTGTATACAGCGCACTACATGCACACAGTACAATGCATGCACTGCTTGTGCACAGAGCGCTGCTTTTACACAGTGCACTGCATGATCACAGCTCACTGCATGCCCATTGTGCACTGAATGCATTCTTTGCACACAGTGCACGACATGTACACACAGCGCTGCATGCACACAGTGCACCGCATGCACTGCCTGTACACAATGAACAGCTTATATACAGTGCACTGCATGCACTGCTTGCTCACAGTGCACTGCCTGCACACTGTACAATGCTTGCACTGCTTGTACACAGTGCGCTTCTTGCACAAAATGCACTGCATGTACACAGTGCACTGCATGCCCATAGTACTTTGCATGCACTCCATGCACACAGTGCACCGCCTATGCACAGTGCACTGCATCCACCCAGTTCAAAGCATGCAGTGTTTTCACACAGTGCACTACCTGTGCACACTGTACTCCATGCACGTAGTAGACTTCATGCTCTGCTTTCACACAGTGAACTCCCTGCACACAGTGTTGTGCATGCACGCAGTGCTCTGCATGCCCTGGTTGCATACAGTGCACTGCATGCTCACAGTACACAGCATGCAAAGCTTGCACACAGTGCAGGGCCATTTCAACGTGCCCTGCATGCACACAGTGCACTGCTTGCACACAGTGCACTGAATGCACAGAGTGCACTGCAAGCACTGCTTGCACATAATGCACGGCATGCACACTGTACACTGCATGCCGGGCTTTCACAGAGTGCACTGCCCGCACACTGCGCACTGCGTGCACACAGTGCACGGAGACCACAGCTTGCTCACAGTGCACTGCCCGTACACAGTGCACTGCTTTCACATAATACACTGAATGCACTGCTTGCACACAGTGCGCTGCTTGCACACAGTGCACTGCATGTACAGAATGCAATGCACTGCGTGTACACTGTGCACTGCAAGCACGCAGTGCACCGCATGCACTGCTTGCACACAGCGCACAGCCTGTATACAATGCACTTCATGCACTCCTTGCACACCGGGCACTGCTAGTACACAGTGCACTGCATGCATTGGTTGCACACAGTAATCTGCCTGCACAGAGTGCACTGCGTGCACGTAGTGCACTGCAAATCATGCTTGCACACAGTGCACCAGAACCATACAGTGTTGCTCCCACAAAGTGCTGCTACCACAAAGTGCACTACAAGTCCTGCATGCTAATAGTGCACAGCATGCACACTGTACACTGCTTGCATACAGTGCACTGCCGGTACACAGGACACTGCATGCAAACTGTACAATGCATGCACTGCTTGTGCACAGTGCGCTGTTTGCACACAGTGCACTGTGTGCACACTGTACACTGCACGCACTGTTTGCACACAGTGCACTGCCAGTGCCCAGTGTACTGCCTGCACATAGCACACTGCATGCACTGCTTGCACACAGTGCACTGCCTGTGCGCAGTGTACTGCATGCACGCAGTGCACTGCATGCACTCGTTGCACACAGTGCACTGCACGCACACAGTGCACTGCATGCAATGCTTGCACACAGTGCTCTGCCTGTGCAAAATGCCCTGGATCCCCACAGTGCACTGCCTGCACACTACACACATTGAAGTGCCAGTGCTCAGTGCACTGCTTGTGCACAGAACGCTGCGTGCACACAGTGCACTGCATGAATACAGTGCACTGCATGCCCATAGCACACTGCATGCACTCCTTGAACACAGTGCACGACCTGCACACAGTGCACTGCGTGCACTGACTGCACTGCATGCACTTCTTTCACACAGGGCACTGTATGTGTAAAGTGCACTGCCCGAACACAGTGCACTGCGTGCACTGCTTTCACACTGTGCACCGTACGCACACAATGCACTGCAAGTAGTGCTTGCACACAATGAAGTGCCGGTACACAGTGGACTGCTTGCATACAGTGCACTGCAAGCACTGCCTGAACACAGTGCACAACCTGTATACAGTGCACTGTATGCACTGCTTGCATACAGTGCAGTTCCTGTATACAGCGCACATCATGCACACAGTACAATGAATGCACTGCTTGTGCACAGAGCGCTGCTTTTACACAGTGCACTGCATGATCACAGCTCACTGCATGCCCATAGTACACTGAATGCATTCCTTACACACAGTGCACGACATGTACACAGAGCGCTTCATGCACACAGTGCACCGCATGCACTGCCTGTGCACAATGAACAGCTTATATACAGTGCACTGCATGCACTGCTTCCTCACAGTGCACTGCCTGGAGACTGTGCACTGCATGCAAACTGAACAATGCATGCACTGCTTGTGCACAGTGTGCAACTTGCACACAGTGCACTGCGTGCACACTGTAGACTGCATGTACTGTTTGCACACAGTGCACTGCCAGTGCACAGTGTACTGCATGCACATAGCACACTGCATGCACTGCTTGCACACAGTGCACTGCCTGTGCGCAGTGTACTGCATTACGCAGTGCACTGCATGCACTCGTTGCACACAGTGCACTGCACGCGCACAGTACACTGCATGCAATGCTTGCACACAGTGCACTGCCTGTGCAAAGTGCCCTGGATACCCACAGTGCACTGCCTGCACACAGTGCACTGACCGTACACAGAGCACTGCGAGCACACAGTGCACTTCTGGCACTGCTTGTGCACAGTGCACTGCGTGTACACAGTGCACTGCATGCACACAGTGCACGGCATGCACAGCCTCCTCACAGTTCATTGCCTTTACACAGTGCACTGCATGCACATAATACACTGCATGCACTGCTTGCACACAGTGCACTGCCTGCACACTGTGCATTGTATCCACAAGGCAGGCATAGCTTGCACATAGTGCACTGCATGCACACTGTACCTGCATGCACTGCTTGCAACAAGTGCACTGCTTGTACACAGTGCACTGCATGCACTGTTTGTGCCCACGGGACTGCCTGAACACAGTGCACTACATGCACACAGTGCACGGCATGCACAACTTCCACACAGTGCACTGCCTGTACACAGTGCACTGCATGCACATAATACACTGCATGTACTGCTTCCACAAATGAACCGACTGCACACTGTGCACTCTATGTATTCGAGGAGCTGCAACCATTGCACATAGTGCACTGCATGCACACTCTAGACTGCTTGCACTGCTTGCACACAGCGCACTGCCTGCACACAGTGCACTGCTTGCACTCTGTGCAATGCATGCACTGCTTGAGCACAGTGCACTGCTTGCACACAGTGCAATGCATGCACTGTTTGCACACAGTGCACTGTCAGTGCACAGTGCACTGCATGCACACAGTGCACCGCATGAACTTCTAGCACACAGTGCATAACCTGTTTACAGTGCACTGCGTGCACTGCTTACGTGTGCAGTGCACTGCGTGTGCACGTTGCACTGCATGCACAATTCACAAATTGAAGTGCCTGTGCACAGTGCACTGCATGCTCACAGTGCACCGAATGCACTGTCTCCACACAGTGCACAACCTGTATGCAGTGCTCTGCTTGCGCTGCGTGCACACAGTGCACTTGCTGTACACAGCGCACTGCATGCACAAAGTACTTTTCATGCATAGCTTGTGCACAGAGCGCTGCTTGCACACAGTGCACTTCATGAACACAGTGCACTGCATGCCCATAGTACACTGCATGCACTCCTTGCACACAGCGCACGACCTGTACACAGTGTACTGCATGCACACAGTGCACCGCGTGCTATGACTGCACTGCATGCACTGCTTCCACACAGGGCACTGTATGTGATAAGAGCACTTCCCGCACACAGTGCACTGCATGCACTACTTTCACACAGTGCACTGTATGCACACAGTGCACTGCAAGTACTGCTTGCACACAGTGTTGTGCCTGTACACAGTGCACTGCTTGCAGACAGTGCACCGCATGCACAGCCAGCACACAGTGCACAACCTGTATATAGTGCACTGCATGCACTGCTTGCACACAGTCCACTTCCTTTGCGCAGCGAACTACATGCATACTGTACAATGCATGCACTGTTTGTGCAGGTAGAGCTGCTTGCACAATGTACTATCCATTCACTGCTTGCACACAGTGCACTGCCTGTGCACAGTGCACTGCTTGCACAATGTACTATCCATGCACTGCTTGCACACAGTGCACTGCCTGTACACAGTGCATTGCCAGCATGCAGTGAACTGCATGCAATGGTTGCACACAGTGCATTCCCTGCACGGAAGTGCACAGTATGCACACAGTGCACTGCAAGCACACTGTACACTTCATGCACTGTTAGAACACAGTGCACTGCTTGTACACTGTGCACTGCGGGCACACAGTGCACTGCATGCACTGCTTGTGCACAGTGCGCTGCCAGCACACAGTGCACTGCCTGCCCATAATACAGTGCATACACTGCTTGCACACAGTGCACTGTATGCACTCAGTGCACTGTATGCACACAGTGCACTGCAAGCACTGTTTGCACATAGTGCACTGCATGCACAATGTACACTGCATGCACTGCTAGAACACAGTTCACTGCTTGTACACTGTGCACTGCGGGCACACACGGCACTGCATGCACAGCTTGTGCACAGTGCACTGCCTGCACACAGTGGACTGCATGCACGAAGTGCTCTGCAAGTCCTGCTTGCACACAGTGCTCTGCATCCACACAGTGCAGTGCAAGTCTTGCTTCCGCACAGTGCATTGCAAGTCCTGCTTGCGCACAGTGCACTGCATGCACATAGAAGACTGCATGCACTGCTTGTGCACAGAGCGCTGCTTGCACACAGTGCACTGCATGAATACAGTGCACTGCATGCCCATAGCACATTGCATGCACTCCTTGCACACAGTGCACGACCTGTTCACAGTGCACTGCATGCACTGACTGCACTGCATGCACTTCTTTCACACAGGGCACTGAATGTACTAAGTGCACTGCCAGCACACAGTGCACTGCGTGCACTGCTTTCACACAGTGCACCGTACGCACACACTGCACTGCAAGTACTGCTTGCACACAGTGAAGTGCCTGCACACAATGAACTGCTTGCACACAGTGCACTGCATGCACTTCCTGCACAGAGTGCACAACCTGTATACAGTGCACTGTATGCACTGCTTGCACACAGTGCAGTTCCTGTACACAGCGCACTACATGCACACAGTACAATGCTTGCACTGCTTGCACACAGTGCACTGCCTGCACACTGTGCACTGTATGCACAATGCAAGCACTGCTTGCACATAGTGCACTGCATGCACACTGTGCACTGCATGCACTGCCTGCACACAGTGCACTGCTTGTGCACAGTGCACTGCCTGAACACAGTGCACTGCATGCACACAGTGCACTGCATGTACATATTACACTGCATGCACTGCTTCCACAAATGCACCGCCTGCACACTGTGCACTCTATGCATTCAGGGAGCTGCAAGCATTGCACATAGTGCACTGCATGCACACTGTAGACTTCTTGCACTGCTTGCACACAGCGCACTGCCTGTACACAGCGCACTGTTTGCACTCTGTACAATGCATGCACTACTTGTGCACAGTGCGCTGCTTGCACACAGTGCACTGCATGTACTCCTTGCACGCAGTGCACGACCTGTGCACAGTGCACTGCATGCACTGACTACACTGCATGCACTTCTTTCATACAGGGCACTGTATGTACAAAGTGCACTTCCCGCACACAGTGCACCGTACCCTAACAGTGCACTGCAAGTACTGCTTGCACACAGTGCAGTTCCTGTGCACAGCACACTACATGCACACCGTACAATGCATGCACTGCTTGTGCACAGAGCGCTGCTTTTACACAGTGCAGTGCATGATCACAGCTCACTGCATGCCCATAGTGCACTGAATGCATTCCTTGCACACAGTGCACGACATGTACACACAGCGCTGCATGCACACAGTGCACCGAATGCACTGCCTGTACACAATGCACAGCCTATATACAGTGCACTGCATGCACTGCTTGCTCACAGTGCACTGCCTGCACACTGTGCACTGCATGCACACTGTGCAAAGCCAGCACTGCTTGTACACAGTGCGCTTCTTGCACAAAATGCACTGCATGTACACAGAGCACTGCATACCCATAGTACCCAGCATGCACTGTATGCTCACAGTGCACTGCCTGTAGACAGTGCACTGCATGCACACAGTGCCCAGCATGCACTGTTTTCACACAGTGCATTGCCTGTGCACACTGTACTGCATGCACATAGTAGACTTCATGCTCTGCTTTCACACAATGCACTCCCTGCACACAGTGTAGTACATGCACGCAGTGCACTGCATGCAAAGCTTGCACACAATGCAGGGCATTCAAAATGCTCAGTGGACTGAATGCACACAGTGCACTGCAAACACTTCTTGCACATAGTGCACGGCATGCACACTGCATACTGCATGCAGGGCTTGCACACAGTGCACTTCCTGTACACAGCGCACTGCATGCACGAAGCACTATGCATGCACAGATTGGGCACAGAGCACCGCTGCTTACACACAGTGCACTTCATGAACACAGTGCACTGCATGCCCATAGTACACTGCATGCACTCCTTGCACACAGCGCACGACCTGTCCACAGTGCACTGCATGCACACAGTGCACCGCGTCCACTGACTGCACTACATGCACTGCTTCCACACAAGGCATTGTATGTGAAAAGAGCACTTCCCGCACACAGTGCACTGCATGCACTACTCCCACACAGTGCACTGTATGCACACAGCGCACTGCAAGTATTGCTTGTACAAAGTGAAATGTCTATACGCAGTGCACTGCTTGCACACAGTGCACCGCATGCACACCCAGCACACAGAGCACTGCTTGTACACTGCGCACTGCGGGCACACAGGGCACTGCATGCACTGCTTGTGCACAATGCACTGCCTGAACATAGTGCACTGCCTGCCCATAATACGCTGCATGCACTGCTTGCACACAGTGCACTGCCTGCACGCAGTGCACTGCATGCACACAGTGCACTGCAAGCACTGTTTGCACATAGTGCACTGCCTGCACACTGTACACTGCATGCACTGCCAGAACACAGTTCACTGCTTGTATACTGTGCACTGCGGGCACACAGGGCACTGCATGCACTGCTTGTGCACAGTGCACTGCCTACACACACTGGAGTGCAAGCACAAAGTGCACTGCAGGTCCTGCTTGCACACAGTGCACTGCATCCACACAGTGCAGTGCAAGTCCTGCTTCCGCACAGTACACTGCAAGTCCTGCTTGCACACAGTGCACTGCATGCACATAGAAAACTGCAAACTGCATGCACTGCTGGCACACAGCGCACTGCCTGTGCACAGCGCACTGAATGCACACAGTGCATCGAATGCACTGCTTGCACACTGTGCACTGCCTGCATGTAGGGCACTGCTTGCATTGCTTGCTCACAGTGCACTGCCTGTACACAGTGTACTGCATGCACACTATATAATGCATGCACTGCTCGCACACAGTGCGCTGCTTCCACACAGTGCACTGCCTATCCACAGTGCACAGCATGCACTGGTTGCACACAGTGCACTGCATGCAATTCTTGCACACAGTGCAGTGCCTGGGCAAAGTGACCTGCACGCACACAGTGCACTGCTTGCACACAGTGCACTGTATGCACACAGTGCACTGCAAGCACTGCTTGCACATAGTGCACTGCACGCACACTATACACGGCATGCACTGCTTACACACAGTACACTGCCCGTACACAGAGCACTGCGTGCACACAGTGCACTGCATGCACTGCTTGTGCACAGTGCACTGCGTGTTCACAGTGCACTGCATGCACAGCTTCCTCACAGTGCACTGCTTTTACACAATGCACTGCATGCACATAATACACTGCGTGCACTGCTAGCACACAGTGCACTGCCAGCACACTGTGCACTGTATGCACACAGTCCACTGCAAGCATTGCTTTTACATAGTGCACTACTTGCTCACAGTGCACTGCTTGTACACAGCGCACTGCATGCACACTGTACAATTCATGCACTGCTTGTGCACAGTGCGCTGCTTGCACACAGTGCACCGCATGCATGCAGTGTACTGCATGCACACTGTGCACTACATATACTGTTTGCACACAGTGCACAGAGTACAGCATTCATGCAGCGCACTGCTTGCACTGGTTGCACACAGTGCATTGCACGCACACAGTACATTACATGCAATGCTTCCACACAGTGCACTGCCTGCACACAGTGCACTGCCCGTACACAGAGCACTGCGAGCTCACAGTGCACTGCATGCACTGCTTGTGCAACGTGCACTGCCTTCACACAGTGCACTGCATCCACACAATACACTACATGCGCTTCTTGCACACAGAGCGCTGCCTGCACACTGTGCACTGTATGCACACTGCAAGCACTGCTTGCATATAGTGCACTGCATGCACTCTGCTTTTTGCATGCACTGTTTGCACACAGTGCACTGCTTGTACACAGTGCATGCACTCCATGCACTGCACGCACGCTGTGCACTGCATAAACCCTGTACACTTCACGCACAGTTTGCACACAGTGTACTGCCTGCGCACAGTGTACTGCAAGCCAATAATACACTGCATGCATTCTTAGCACACAGTACACCGCCTGTACACGTTGTACTGCATGCACACAATGGAATGCATGCACTGCATGCACGGATTGCAGTGCACTGCAAGCACACAGTGCACTGCATGCCCTCAGTGCACTGCACGCACTGCCTGCACTGCAAGCACAGCATGCAGTGAACGCACGCTGTCCACGGCATAAACACTGTACACTTCACGCACTGTTTGCACACAGTTTACTGCCTGTGCACAGTGTACTGCATGTACGCAGTGCACTGCATGACGTGGTTGCACACAGTGCACTGTATGCACACAGTACACCGCATGCAATGCTTGCACACAGTGCACTGCCTTTGCAAGGTGCCCTGCATGCATACAGTGCACTGCATGCACTGCTGATGCACAGTGCACTGCGTGTGCACAGTGCACTGCATGTACAACTTCCTCACAGTGCACTGCCTTTACACAGTGCACTGCATGCACATAATACACTGCATGCACTGTTTGCACACAGTGCACTGCCTGCGCACTGTGCACTATATGCACCCAGTGCACTGCAAGCATTGCTTGCACATAGTGCACTACATGCACACTATACACTGCATGCACTGCTTGCACACAGTGCACTGCCTGTACACAGCGCACTGCATGCACACTCTTCAATGCATGCATTGCTTGTGCACAGTGCGCTGTTTGCACATAATACACGGCATGCACTGCTTGCACACAATGCACCGAGTGCACACTGTGCACTGTATGCATACAGGAAGCTGCAAGCATTGTGTACAGTGCACTGCGTGTACACGTTGCACTGCACGCACATTTCACACATTGAAGTGCCTGTGCACAGTGCACTGCTTGCACACAGTGCACCGAATGCCGTGTCTGCACACAGTGCACAACCTGTATACCGTGCACTGCATGCGCTGGTTGCACACAGTGCACTTCCTGTACACAGCGCACTGGCGGCACACTGTACAATGCATGCACTCCTTGTGCACAGAGCGCTGCTTGCACACAGTGCACTGCATGAACACAGTGCACCGTATGCACAAATTACACTGGATGCACTCCTTGCACACAGTGCACGATCTACACACAGTGCACTGCATGCACACAGTGTACCGCGTGCACTGCCTAAAGTGCATGCACTGCTTCCACACCGGGCACTGTATGTGCAAAGAGCACTGCCTGCACACAGTGCACAACCTGTATCCCGTGCATTGCATGCGCTGCTTGCACACAGTGCACTTCCCGTGCACAGCGCACTGCATGCACACTGTACAATTCATGCACTGCTTGTGCGCAGTGCGCTTCTTGCACAAATGCACTGCATGTACACAGTGCACTGCATGCACTCCTTGTGCACAGTGCACTGCGTGTACACAGTGCACTGCATGCACATAATATACTGCATGCAATGCTAGCACACAGTGCACTGCCAGCACACTGTGCACTGTATGCACACAGTGCACTGCAAGCATTGCTTTCACATAGTGCACTCCTTGCACACAGTGCACTGCCTGTGCACAGCACACTGCATGCACACTGTACAATGCAAGCACCGCATGTGCACAGTGCACTGCATGCACACTGTGCACTGCATGGACTGTTTTCACACAGTGCACAGAGTGCAGCATGCATGCAGTGCACTGCTAGCACTGGTTGCACACAGTGCAGTGCACGCACATAATACACTGCATCCAATGCTTCCACACAGTGGACTGCCTGCACACAGTGCACTGCCAGCACACAGTGCACTGCCCGTACACAGAGCACTGCCTTTACACAGTGCACTGCATGCACATAATACACTACATGCGCTTCTTGCACACAGAGCACGGCCTGCACACTGTGCGCTGCATGCACTCTGAATTTTGCATGCACTGTTTGCACACAGTGCACTGCTTGTACACAGTGCACTGCTTGCACAAAGTGCACTGCATGCACTGTTTGTGCACAGTGCACTGCCTGTACACAGTGCACTGCGTGCACACTGTGCACGCCTGTCACAGCTTCCTCAATGTGCACTGCCTGCACACAGTGCACTGCATGCACACAATGCACCGCTTGCACACAACGTTCTGTCTGCACACAGTGCACTGCATGTACATAGTGCACTGCAAGCCTTGATTCCACAGAGTGCACTGCATGCAAACAGTACACGGCAAGCACAGTTGCTCACAGGGCACTGCCTTTACAGTGCACTGCATCCACATAATACACTACATGCGCTGCTTGCACGCAGCGCGCTGCCTGCACACTGCGCACTGTATGCACACTGCAAGCACTGCTTGCACATACTGCACTGCATGCACTCTGCATTTAGCATGCACTGTTTGCACACAGTGCACTGCTTGTACACAGTGCACTGCGTTACACAGTGCACTGCATGCACACAGTGCAGGGCAAGCATAGATTGCTCACGCTGCACTGCCTTTAGATAGTGCAGTGCATACACATAATACACTTCATGCGCAGCTTGCACACAGTACACTGCCAGCACACTGTGCACAAAATGTGCACTGCAAGCAGTGCTTGCATATAATACACTGCATGCACTGCTTACACAAAGTGCGCTGCTTACACACAGTGATCTGCATGTACACAGTGCAATGCACTGCCTGTACACAGTGCACTACATGCACAAAGAGCACAGCATGCACACAGAGAACAGCAACTGCTTGCATACAGTGCACTGCCTGCATACAGTGCACTGCATGTACAGCTTGCACACAGTGCATTGCCTGTACACAGTACACTGCATGCACACTGCACTATGCATGCACTGCTTGCACACAGCGCGCTGTTTCCACGCAGTGCACTGCCTGTACACAGTGCACTACCTGCACACAGTGCACTGCATGCAGTGGTTGCACACAATGCACAGCCTGCACACAGTGCACTGAATGCACACATTGCACTGCAAGTCCCGCTTGCACACAGTGGACTGCATCCATACAGTGCAGTGCAAGTCCTGCTTCCACACAGTACACTGCATGCACTGCTTGCACACAGTGCACTGCCTGTTCCCAGAGCACTGCATGCACACAGTGCACAGTAAACACTGCTTGCACATAATGCACTGCATGCACAGTGTACACTGCATGCACTG
>JGI24158J21664_10008686_pt1 | contig 13529 bp, 7 predicted proteins | sample Ectturendosymbi3_FD_21664 | JGI IMG/M metagenome (IMG submission 21664) | reverse complement strand
GACTCAACAGCATCAGAGAGCTTCGTGGCAATGCCAGCCCACAGGTTATCGCTGCCTGCGTACTCCCACGCGTTGAAGTTAACAAAAATAAACCTGAAAAGAAAAGCCAAACATGAAAGGTATATCGAAAATTATTGAAAACAACCAGAAATAATGAGCCCCGTCATTCTTTGTCAAAGCCTAAATTACGGCTTCAGTTGGGCAAAATGCATCTTATTATATACCTCCCCTCCTTAACACTCAAACTTGTTTTGGCAAGCATATACAGTAGATGAAGCATTGTTTTTCAAAGCAGCAATTCCATCCAAAGGTCAAGGAACTATCAAACGACGATGCTGCATAGCAAGCAACCATTTGTTGCTGACATTATTTCGAGTTGGAAAATTTGTAAAAATAAGGTTAGAAGCGAACTAAGTGATTTAATTCTCATTCTCCGTAGCTTGGGCTCCTCTTGCATAAAAGCGATCAAATTTTGGAAATGTTTGTAGCGAAGATATTTTTACGAAACTTTTTGACAGACCCAAACCGCTTCAATCTAAAAATTGAAAAGGTTCTCCATGTTAATTTCCAATCGCTATAAAACACGAAACATGAACAAAAGTTAAATGAGGTTGATCCTCTGTTCGAACTAATTTTATTTTCAACATTTTCGTGATGAAATAATATGGGTAATATCGGGACGTCGAAGTGAAACGTGAATGCCCCTAAACTATTCTTTTTTTCTTGGAAACAAGTAACAATGCAAAGCCTCCACAGTTATTTGAGGCATATGTGGTGCACAGGAAATTTGGTATAGCGTTGCAGAACTTTCATTATTTTCCTCTGAACTCATTACTCCCTTTTGCTAATTTTCATAAAATGAAGAACTAGGCAACATACGGTTTTCCAAATTGCATGAACAGCAATAACTTTGTGAGAAATAAACCTTGTCTTCACCTGCATCATTTTCGAAGCATGTAAATTGTGTAATGGCTCTTCAGCCAAAATGATGTAATAAAACCCTCAAGACATTCTAAATTTAGCATACTTGCTGCGTTAAAAAACTGTATCAAAATTATGTTCAATGCACGTGTGTGGACATTATGCACAACGAATAAAAATCACTTCAACTACCACAAAACTCCATAAGTCTTTTATAAAAAGCTCTGGGGTTCCTGTAAGCTTTCCAGGAATCAACCGACAGGGCTCTGCTTTCATATTTTTGCGATGATTCAAACTTGCACATGTCTTCATAAAAGTAACTACTCTTCACGAAGAAAATAAACGAGCTATCTATCAGCAAATTTTGTTAATAAGAAATCCATTTATCACTACGCATCATCAGGCCAAGAATATTAGTCAGATATAGACCAGCTTTGGAATGTTAGAAGTTGGTCTATTTGAATAAGATTTTCAATCTGTTTCAGGGTCTCCAAATTTTTTGCTNTAGGGCCACATAAGCTATTGCACAAAAGTTCGGGGGGTCGACATGTTACATAATATGGTTGTTTCGGTATATGTTACATTTCTACCATATTAATAAATGNTTCGTTTATATTATTTTTTCATTATTGACAAAAAGGTCTTGCGGCCAGATGATATGACTTCGCGGGCCGGATTTGGCCCGCGAACCGTAGTTTGGAGACCCCTGGTCTATTTGAATAAGGTCTTGGACTAAGGAGTCGTCACTATTCTATTTGTAGAGCTCCGTTCTATATATCCCTGGAAGGAATATAATCCAAATCTGCAACAAATAGTTGTAGGAACTGAAATGTATGTAGAATTAGCGGATAAGTTAATTAGGTGGGTGGTGAACACTAGGTATAGTTCTATATGAGGAATGTTTATAGGTACGCAGCCTAAAGATGGCTTACTTCTGATATGCCGACGCTGGTAGGATTATTGCAACAAAATGAAGAGTGCACTCAAGAGAAGCTTGTGCTGGCCAAACAAAGACATTCTTTATTCAAAAAATTAAAGAATTTTAAACATAATACCAACAAAACCACATAACCAACAAATCAGGCAGCTCATTTAAATTTCTTGAATCAAAAATGTGTTTGTTTGGCCAGCCAAGCATCTCTTGGGCACACTCTTCATTCTGTTGCAGTAATCCTACCGGCGTTGGCATGTCAGGAGTAAGCCATCTTTAGACTACTTGCATACAACTTCAATTTTCAGTAAAACTTCAACTTTCAGTGAATGTAGCAAGCAAAATCTCTGCTTATAACCACTTTTGAAATCCAATTCATTGGTGCAAGAAGCAATCACTGATGCATGAAAAGGCGCGTTTCACTTGGTCAGTTCCGAACGGCTGGCGCAGATACTGTGAAGATTTGGATGAAAGAGACCACGGTGTTGTCTCAGTAGCGTGTGGCATTATTACGAAAATTACGTCACATCAAATTCAAGCATAACGGAACGAACTGCTTGAGTCAGTGTGGTTTGGCCATACTATGCTGAGGAGAGTTGCCCAACTGCAATAAAAGACTGCACTCTGTACATTTTGCTTACCTCCTGTTTCGCAACAGTTTTGCCTCATCGGTTGTTTCCGAAGTCTGGTCCATTTCATGCCTCACATCATCTTCGTCCACTCTAAAAATTGATTTCTCGTTGCTCGCAATGGGCAGCTTCGTGAATGCCGCAAACCAAAGTAAACGAAGGTTTCCAAATGATGTCGGCGAGCAGTAGTCACCGTTGCAGCACATCACGAGGCACACGACAATGAAAATTAGTATCAGAAACGTTATAGAACCGAATTCAAAGATCTGCACAAGCGGATCACTTGAAGTCGAATTTGTAGTCAGTCGAGCTGGCGGAACGCGAAACCATCCTCTGCGCCTTGCACCAGAATAGAAAAATCCGGAGGCAGTGTTAACATCAGCTACTTTCGATGTGTCGTTAGAGTTTTGCGTTGAGGCATCTTGGGTGAAGTTCGCTTCCAAAGTCTGTGAATGAGTGCATTGCGTGATCAGTAAAACTGGACAACACTCTGTACATTGACTAGTAAAAATCGAAAACGGTATGAGTTGTTCCCCTCTGCGACAAAGTTTAGTCGCTTGTGAACATCAAACACCTGAATGGAAATGGGCTGAAATCACAGGCAAAAACAGCTGCAGTTCGTCTGATAGCAAAAATATCTGATGCTGAGCTTTCGTTGCACAGAGTTTCTGAAGATTTTTAATATTCTATAGTCAATTTTGAAATTTTTGGTCAGTAATAATTTTTACCACATAAACCAGACCATGCCACACTATTTGAGTCTGATCAAAATGTAATCAAGCTAGCATTATACTGAAAGATTGCTTCAATGCTACTTTTTCAAGTTAATTTCAACCATTCGCTGAAGCAACCTTTACTTCCAAACGTTTGCTCCATTCTCCACATTTTGTAAAATTTAGCGTTATCAAAACGCAGCAAAGTAAATGCTTGTGTCAAGCGTGTAAGCAAATAGACGGTTTCTTCACTCAGAGAAAATTATTTATATGCAAGGTGGAAGGTGCTTCAGCAAACACTTTTTTTAGCTTAGCTGCTTCTCTCAATTAGGAAAAGTTTGAAAATTTTTACCTAATCCTTTACAGCTAAGAATTGCCAGAGCCGGAACTTTAAGATTTGCTTTACATAAACGTGAGCATCTCTCGATGGACAACGAAATGAAGATCAGTTTCGCTTACACTCGATTTTGTACCTCTTTCGGGGTGCCACGAGTGGTCTGCGGGCGCCCATCTCCGCTTGCTTGCGCCCTGGACCGAGCGGCTGCTATCGCAGTGAATGCTGCTCTGGTGGCGAGTCAGTGGCAGAAGGAAACCGATATTCACGTTTCATTGTGGGCATAAGCGTCGTGAAATCAAAGTTTATGACATGCGATTCACGGCAGGCAAAAATATTTGACCAAGAATAATATTCTTTGAACAAAGGTTGGCAAACAAATTCTTTTGATAACAGTCTATACCACAACAAATGTTTGCATCAACTATATGCATGAACAAAAATATCAAAAATGAATTATAACTTCTCACTTATAAATGACGATTGCAAGTTTTACTCACAATTTGTTCAAGTGATAGCATGTCCATCTTTGCAAAAAAAAAAAAAACTAAAACTTTAAAACGCGCCAACTCATAGGATTTACGGTAGTGGTTCCCAAACTGTGGTACGCGAACCTCTCGTGGTACGCGAAGGCCTGCAAGGTGGTACGCGAGACCCTTCTGTTCTTCTACACATCAAGAAAACATTTCGATTTTACTTGTCGCGTTCTGTTAATAAATTCGCGCATTTTTGTGTACTTCCCCTATTAGTTTCGAAAAATGGCCCTTAATTTCTCACAGCCATTTTGTTCATGCCGCATTTGTGTCAAGTCTGGTTTGCCAAACTTTCAGTCGAATGATATTCGGTGGAATGAGTTTTCCTGGAACAAGTTGTTTTCAAGGTGGTACGCCGTGAACACAGAGGGCGCACAAATGGCACGCGATCAAAAAAAGTTGGGGAACCGCTGATTTACGGGGATATTCACATTGAATCTTTGAGCACATTAGCGCATAGATATAACTTATGCTAAGCTACAGCATGACATAAGCAATGGCACAGGTGAGTTATCTTTACAATGTTGTCTGGTTCCATCCTTTCTACCGCTTGTTCCTTGCCGTTGTTGATCCGAGAAAGTTCGTGAAACACCGTTGGTGACGATGCAAGAATAGCAAAGAAAGCAATTAAAATGACCACGACCAGCAAAAATAGAGTGCGACAGCACACACTGCGCTTAGTCTGTGGTCTTTGAATGACATCCTCGGTTAATTCACTCCGCTGCAGTTGCTGCCGTTTGAGTAAACCTGAGTACAAAAAGAATACAGTAGCTTCACCCAGATCTCGATTCTAGATGATCGAGAAACACGCTTAATCGATTCTTCAAAGAAATGAAATATTTCCTTTCGTCTTGCGTAAACCTCTTCACATACAGTTTGAGAAACACTTCGATTCAGTTGTGCTTAAACATTTCTCTCACAACAACTTACTGCAAACTTGCTTCACAAGAAAAGACTTGCCGCTTCCCCATCTTGCGAAAATTCCAACAGTCACCGGTGTTTTTACGCACTCGATAGTTTGGGCGAGAGCCTCAGCGTATACCGTATAGCCAAGATAGTCCACGCCTGTGTCGCTATCGTTCAGGATATTGCCTGCAAAATCGGCAACTATTGTTTTCGCTTCGCCCCATACTGCTGTTCAACACCAATCAGATTTAACTCTGCACGCAACACAAAACAAACATTTTTAACCTTTCGAAAATTCTCAATGCCAATGCAAAGTTTGTGTTCGCAGGCCAAAACCACTTGAACAGGAAACTAAAAAAGATGCTCTATCATTGGCGTTTTTAAGATTGATTGGCCATTTGCAAAAAATGCTTTCCTCTGTAAAGCCGTTGATCGCAACTAAAATAAAGCTTTTCCGAAGCTCANCATAAAAAGGGTTTGGCTGTAGTTTGAGAAAACATCGAACATGACAGAAGACACCCTCGGCGTCACGTCACTAGCTGGTATTTCCAGTTGAATTGTTTGACCCACCTCGGAGTGGGTTTCACAAATACCGAGACACAAAAGGCAACGCTGATAGCAAAGCAACTAAAGGCTGTTTGTACGTGTCGGCTGAATAGGCAGAATATACGCCTCAGAATAACCAACGGTAATCAGGTTCCTCCAGTGAAATCACACGACGACTGATACAATCAAAAAGTTTTAGAATAATCAAATAACAACAAAACATAGCGAAACAAACTTTGAAACGGTATTTTATGTTTTGCTTGAATGATACCAACCTTTCGGTCGAACTCTTTTTAAGAGATATGATTTTTTTCTGTTGATGTTTGGCATGCTTTCCCAATGGTTGCAACTTTTTTCAGATTCTGATTTTCATCCAGGATGAGATACTATCTGTTGTTGCCATCTGGCGTCTGTTTTGTGAGCATGTACATTCCTAGTGTTGCTATAGAGATTAAAACAAAATTAGCTGTTGAACTTCTTCTTATTTCCTAATTTTTTAAGTAAATCCCAGGTCTCTAAGTAGGCACTGAAAAATTAATTTAAGTCTTATATGGCTACATTCGAAACTGAGTTCTTAAAAACCTTTCTATTTACTTGAACGAGACCTTGTGTTAAAGCTACTTCATGAACTTAACTTTTGTTTTTATTTCTTTTCATTCGTGATGAAACATCTATAAAAACCTTGGAAAGATCACAAACCGTTTTCCAGTTTGCAAGTGTTCATTCAAACCAGCGAATCTGTTCACGTATACTAGAGACGATGGTTGCTTCTTTGGTTTAAATCGAAGCGCTCAAATTAGAAGCAACCAACCAACAGGTATTTCGTCTGTTTAACCAAACCAAGCTAAAAAACTTGAAGGGACACGAGTGGATACAGGCTCTGGAAGTAATTGACTACCACCGACAGGTTTTTCAATGAATCTTTCAGACATGTGGCAGAAGTCTTTGGTATAAAGAGAAAGTACAGTATCTTTCACTACTAAACGATATTGTCATTGGATCTGTAATCGATACTAGATAGTTTTTATAAAGGCATAGTTGATCCGCTTTGACTTCTTTGCCCCTTCTCACATTTGTGGATACAACCTGACTCATAATTTTTTTAATCTTCAAAACATGTTTAGAAATAGGGGTGTGTGGAAGTCAGATATACTCCAAATGACCGTTACATTTCATAAACATCGACAGTAGAAAGCAAAGGTACAAGGGCAACCCCTGGATTGTAAGAATCGATGTGTTGTTACACATTATTTGTAACTTTTCAGATAAATAGCATTATGCCACTTCCGCGCTAGTAAAGTCAAAGTTCTCTAGTAAACTACACTACAGGAAGATATGGTAGTATACATTTAACGCAGTGATGCTCAACGTCGTCCAGGTGGACCACAGGTGGTTTACCCATCGGATATCTTTTTTAAAAAGATCCACAAAGATTGTGAAACACTGATTTAACGTATACGCGTAAGTAAATTACACAAAAGTAAAAACTGTGGTCGGTTATTGCCTTCACTAGTTCACTGATACTACAAGTAGGCAAGTGATCAGAAAAGCCTTAAGCGCAAACAGAACAAAGAAAACACAAAGCCAGTTCTGTCCATAAAGCGCATTATTTTGTTTTATGATTTGCTTTGTGTCAGTCCATGTTTCTCTCACTGTTACACCTTCTTAACCCTTTGTTTTCCACCATACCTCTGCGTCAGTCAAATACAGTAATAATTGGTGATTCGCTGACAATAACACCAGGGAAAAATATGTTGTGTCCACACACATACACGTTGTTTCTAACTAACAACCATGCATAACCTTTATCAAGATCAAAACTGCTGAGAACTGATCGCTGAACCAAGAAGGCGAAAAATATCAGGGAAAGAACAGAATCGAAAACAGCAGCTGTTGTGTGAAACAGTTATTCAAGTCGCAGTATTCTTTAGCACAAGCATGTTTAGAGGTGTTGGTGCTCAAAGAAAACAAAGTGTATTTTTGTAAATATTGTGCAACTACGCAAATGCTAAATTGTATTATGAATGAAAGTAACCTTAAACAACAGCCCCTTCGATTTATATCGAGATAGTGGTTTACAGTTTCTGTACAGGCAACTCAAGCCCTGAAGACAACTCAATTGTTTGTCACACTTTGCAATGCATTCCGTTAAACCTAGAGCTTGGATGTTCAAGCATTTCCAAAAGGGCGAAATGTATCAAACGAAAGCGTACATGAGCCAGCACCAGCAGTCCCAACATTTTTTAAAATTTAGCGTAGTCCAGGACTTTTGCTTAGGGTTTGAAGCAGAAACTGCTTTGCGACGGCTTTGGTGGTCATATTCGCCCTCAGCACATCAAACTACAAGCGGAAGCGACTGAAGGAGCCAGAAACCGCCTACCGCCTTCCCTCGACACAGAAACATCAGGCGTTGGAGGGTCACATTTGGCCTGCGGGCCGCACTACGGACACCTTTGGGTTAAATGGAGGTCTTCAAAAGTGTTTTGAATATGGGTGAGCGCGTATATAACATAGTTAGAATCACTTATGATGAATATAGGAATCTATATTCATCATCTAGTAGGCATTATCAGCGATCACAGACATTGTGGTCTCTTTGCCNGTTGAAGTGTCGCGAGTGGTCAGCGGCCCNATCTCCACTTGCGCCGGAGGCCTCGCAAATATACTTTCGTACCGGATGACGCATTTGTGGCAAATCACTGATAGCACCGCTCGNNAAACTTTCCTTGCACCCACCCATCAAAGCCAAACACGATGCTGAACAAGCCGCAAGTACCGTATTTCAAGTCTTCAAACGACCAGAGCGTGTATCGAATCCAATTCGCGTGCTCAACCCACTATATCACTTATTAGTCGGTAGTCAGTGCAATCTTGAACTATGTCTAATGGAGATCAAAATAGCTTATTTGCTCAGCCACAACTCCATAATGCCGGACACTTCTATTTACATTCTCTCTCTATTTACCAAGTAAATTAATGTACTGGATTTAAAGCGGCTTAATCCACAGAGGCGTTGTACTCACTGATGTGCTGCTGTTGAAGAGTGTGTTTATGAGAGCACTGGTCCCACGTTTTCGCTGGTCCTAGCACTCATCCCACGTTTACTGTGAGAGATTTAATGGTGATAGAGTTCTTTACGATAAAAAAAGTCAGTAGTGTGCTGACATTCAAGTTGCAGTTTTTCCAAACACGGAACACTGATTTTCAAAAAAAGCGTTTCTGAAATGTGTGGTGATTTGTTTTCAGATTAGACTCACAAGCAGGCAAACTGCTTGCATACAACAAATTAGATATTTTTTTCAATGTCTTTGAAGCACGACTGCGTTGTTTGTATAACCATATCTGTTAAGGGCTTGCGCTNGTATGACTATGCTCTAAAATCCATTGACAATCCTACCAGATCATTCACCAACGGCACATACACCATCTATCGTTCAAGCGGTTCTCCACAATATAAATCTGCAATTTAGCTCCTTTCGGCAAAATTCGAGGTGACCCAATTTACCTTTGTCTTTTAGGAATTTCTCACTTATCAGCACTCCTATCTCCACAACTGAATTTTTATACTTCTTTTTCAAGTTCTGATAAATGCATACAGAGTTTTTCCACCTAAGTGAAAAAAACTAAAACTTGAACCGTGCTAACAAGATGTCAAATACCCTTTAAAGAGGCGAAATTCAGGTACTCAACAAGGTAACATTTAATCCAAGAATCATTGCAAAAATCCAAATAGTCTTCTAACCACCAATGGGCGCACATTTTAACTTTCCTGCTGGGTCTGTAAAAAGTCGCACGAAACTTCTGTTACGTAACTCAAGTTGAGTTTCACTTTTTTCAATAGATTCCAATAACATTATAAAATCCGAGCTGTTTTGAACCTGCTTTTGAAACAATTAGTTAGCTAGCTTTCAAGTAGCAGTTTATGTATAACATTTAAGGAAACAATTCTAACTGGGAAAGGAAGGATTTGTTCGCTGACATGGGATCAGAGTTCACACAACTTGCAGTATCAGCCATGCAGCCTGGTTATGAAATTCCAGTTACATTTCTTTCAAGTGCTTTACAGGTAACATAAGATTAAAAACTTTAATTTTTTCAGTTTTCACTAGCAGAGCGAGTTTCACAATATACTTCCTTAAATTTCCTTTTTTACAATAGTTGCCTGTCGACTGTGACATTAATTTATTAATTTGCGGGAGGTCTTTGCGCAAAGGAAAAAAGTAGAGAGTAAGCCCAGCATCATCTGCAAGTGATCATGCCGCATAGCCATCTAAAGAAGATTNAATTTTTCTTTTTGACTNACAATCAAGTAAAATCCTCGAACTTGTTCCAGAAGGCGAATGTCTAACCATTTTCCATTATAACAGACATAAACCTTCCATNCCTGCGCTTTCTCGACCAAGTGTAGCCTCGCTTCATACAAAAAGCCTATAATTCGTGCGATTTTCGCGAAAGAAAGTTTTGTGCATAGAGAACTCGTGCTGTGCAGCTTTTTGCCTATTTTCCGGTTTTTAATATCCGTCTACGAGCAACCAGTACTCAGCAACATTGACTGAACTGCCAGACGAACAGGCAAGGAGTATGAACGCGCTAGAATTTCATCGCCGGATTGTTCAGAATGTTTGTTGTTAAAAGGGAACAATGGGCAAGTGCAACAAAATCTGGAGTTCCAAGGAAGTTCTCTACACTACACATTCCCTCATTCATTGATGCGAAGCCAGTGTTTTCACCGTAATGAAAACATTTATGTACATTTTGAGCAGCTGCAGCTAAGTATGTTGGGAGACTCTCTAAGGCAGCATTTCGCCAACTTGGCTGAGAATATATAATTTCAAGATGACAAAATTCTGCTGGATTCCCTTTCAAACTCACTTTCAGGCTGTTCACAGTACATTCATGATCAAACAAAATATTGGTGCATTTGAAGACGCTAAGTATATAAATTGCCACAGCCGAGGTTTCACGTCATCAGGGCGGGGTATTCGGTACAGTTTTCAACTAGCAATAATCGGGCGTCGGATAAACCATACAAGACAAGAGGTATCTTTTCAAGAAAAGATTATTATCGATGCATATAAAATTTTCTGTTATGATGATGACGATTATTTTTGCTGCATACTTTGCAGAATTCAGCCCCCCCAAAAGCGGGTTCTCGCCTGAAACCATGGATTTGCTCAAATGTAACACCTATTTCTACCAGATGTGATTATTCACGTTATAATTTTGTTTGCTAGAAGCACTTGGTGAAAGGGTGCGAAAATGGATCTCTTGCTTTTTGCAACTGCACGGAATAGAAAAATAAAGGTGTTTTCATGGTTTTCCAAACTGCAGTAGCCAAAACGTTTGACACCTTCAAAAATCTAGAGTTATTCAAAATACTTTAAAACTTGTACGGAGCACCGGCAACCCCAGAATTTCTGCTAGCTTAAACTTTTTTCAGCTTATAAACTATACCTTCGTGCCATACCTAGCTGTAACTCTTTTAGCACAAAAGACATTTGAAATTGTTTGGTTTAACAAAAAACTTTAAAGCACGATAGTAAAATTTTTAATTTTAAATATCATACACCAGAAGGAACGAAGAAATCAAGAAAAAAGTAAAAAAATCATATACGACATAAACGTCTATGGATTTGCATTTTAAATAAAGACACACTCGTTTTTTCGTTGTGTTTAGCATTTTTTATGAAAGCAAACTGCTGAACGTAAGATACTAACCCTCATCCGCAATCAAGAATTTGGCAAAACCTTCCTTTCAAATATCTTGTTTCCTTTTCCCGAACACGCAACGTCTGAAATTATTTAAATTTTTCGTTATTATAATTCATTTTATAAGAAACTACATATTGTAACCGAAGTGTTCAAAAGCGATTTATCAATTGTGTATTTTCTGGTTGTTTGTTTCTTTAGAAATTTATGTGAAATACCATCACAGATTGTCAGTTAGTCCGCAGGTGACATTATTATGCGTCTTTTGGTTTAACAAAACGAAGATTTATATTGTATATGAGCGAGGAAACGTCTGAAATGATGGTAACATCGGACTGGTAGAATCTCAGCATCAAGTGAGATCGATGTAGAAGGAAATAGTAGGTCCACCTTACTGTATGTTATTAGTAATGAACGCCAAGTGGTTGTAATGATGCCTTTCTAATGGTGCGATTTCTACACCTTGCAACATGACTATGTCCCAAAATATCCCCTTACCTGAAAATGGCTGTAAGGCAGCAAAGCTTCCCTGGTACACAGTCGGTGATTCACGGATCTAACACTTATTCAACTATTTTGTTTCCTTGAAATAAAAATAAAGGTTTCGAAAAACTTAGCTTGTTGCACCATTTCTTCTTTTCACTCGAACTTCTACTCGAGCCTATTGCATAAACTCCCTCGTAACTCTTGAGGAAAACGTCCCCTACAATTAGGAACAATCTGTGTAGGACGTTAGCATAACAAATATCTATTCTGCTAGTCCATTGAAGAGCAATGTGTTCAGCATTTCTACCCTTGGCAAACTTTATTTGGAACCAAAAAAAAAAGATAAAAGGTAAAGGCCAAGTATAGTCTCCAACTAGCTTGTGTGAATATAGCATTTAATTTCTACAGAGACGTTTTGATTCGCTTATGCTCAATCTGACGGAAACAAGCAATACCATTGACATTATACAAGGAAGGCATTTGAGTAGAATTTGTTTCAGAAAACATAGTTTTCATGTCTCAAGCGTAACAAGAAAAAATATCATTTGTCTAAAGGAGCATTTAATGTTACGATCTAGCAAAATTGCAAGCTATTTCAACTTCAACAGAATTGATAGCCAACGCAAACAGGATACCACATTAACTGAAGACCTCAAGTTGACTAAGGATATCAAAAGCTTCAGTGACATAAGCGTATCAGCAATACCCAGCAGGAACTGATTGAAATGTTCTGGTCGGACGGTAATATTAATGTATCCGGATACGCACCTGACGTGAATCGCACCGTTTCGCCACACTGCGAAAGAATGCCAGCCACTCCCACTCTTCAACGATATATATAGACCTCTCGTTGTGGTTGAGCTAAACACACTTCCGCATGACTGACATTTAGGTTTACGCGTAATAGAGTCCTATAGGTCCTTCGTTGTGCAATGAGAAACAAGATTTTTTTGTAAAACCGGGTTTTGTGTATTGTGGCTATCACTTACACTTTTCCCGAAAGGCGCGTAGTTAAATTACCTTTATAGCACGTCCTTTACGGACATGAATGCGTAGGACGTACCAGTTCCCCCATAATAAATTTGAAGATCAGAGCTTAATGCCATTCCAATGGTCAGTAGATCTTAGTGAATATGGTCCTCGAAATGAATACTTCTCTATAGACTTTGTGTTTTGTTTAACTCAAGACCATGAGTAATTCGCTGCTGCTTGATATTCATCTTTAAACGCAACGAGTAATAAATGCTAGCTAGCCTGTAATTATGTTGTGGATGTTCGTAGCAATGTAGAAAACCTTGATAAATACGAAGTGTAACTTTGAATGCAACGAAACTGCCTACCATCCTGCGGTCTCCAACGCAGGTTTCGAAGTTTTGCGAGTTACAAAGTTTTCTTCTAAATCGTGCAAGTGCATATTTTTGCTATCCACTGGTCGGCAACATTTCTTGTCTTGGAACCAAATTTCCTCATTCTTGCAAGACATCACTTTATGGGAGCCGCAGATGTCACAGTTGGTTTTTAAAAATTTCTTACATAGCAGCCAAACCCACGTGCTATAACCTACAATCAAGTGTAACTTTATTACAACGACAAAGTAACTTTTTCAGGCTAGTCTATCGGTCATCTGCTGCTTATTACAAAATTACGCACTGGCAAACTTGATGAGAAGGACTTTTGAAGTCATGCATCAATATCTGATACCAGCAGTAAAGTTCTCTTATATACCGCTACGCTCATGAACTTAAATGCTAAAAAGCAGAAAAATACTTTCTCAAATCTAGAAGCAGCCTTTACACAAACGTGACTGCTGCTAAAAATATA
>JGI24158J21664_10008685_pt1 | contig 13529 bp, 10 predicted proteins | sample Ectturendosymbi3_FD_21664 | JGI IMG/M metagenome (IMG submission 21664) | reverse complement strand
TTACTTACGCATCAGCTATAAAAACAGCCCAAAAAGAGCTCGCTGATTATTTATTAGAAATTCGTGGTGACAATCTGTGTTGAAGAAGATTATGAAAGGGGGTACATAGTTTTAAAAGTGTTTATTTTATCATCATAACTCTGCTGATGCACCAATGTCAGATCAGTCACAAATCTCAGAAATAACCTGCCATAAAAAATACTGATGGTTAATGGGGTAGATATATCAGTTTTTCAACTACCATGAAAGCACTCACAGTTCTTTTCATTAAGAAGTAATGTTATAGGTCACTAGCACAAGGCTTGCCTTGTGATAGAGAGAGAGAACAGACTCTTCATCAGAACAATCCCGTGAAAGATGAGCCTAAAAACAAGCAGACTTAACCTAGTTTGCAGAAAAAAGCACTATATAATGATTTTTGGTGATAATGCTTTATATGGATTGCAGTTAGGGTTTTGTTGTCCATTGTGCAAAAACAAACTTTTTCCTCATTTGACCATGCTAGAAGTAAGCCAACACTTTCTTTGTAGTTATACCTATATTTTTGTGTGTAAAGGACGAGGATCAAAAGTTGCTGTTGTATTAATTCAAAAAAGTCCACCTATGCCTCCTGGAGAAGACATGATTGCTGCAGAAAGAGCTGCTGCTCTTTGCAGTGCCTGTGATCTCTCTGCCAAATCTTTGTTTGTCCTTCCACACACTGACCACCTTCTTGGCTATATAATTCGGTAAGAGGTTGCTGCATTTTGTGTGGGTGTGACATGGCAATTGTTGTTACATGGAGCTCTTCTGAAGTTTTAGCTGTTATGTGTACTGTGTAGTTATGCAAGTAATATTGTGTCCAAGAAACTGGTTATGATTTCCTGCAATGCATAATGCATACTTGCTTTATTCCTTCATCGTGACTAACCACATTCCTTCATGTATAGTTACAGTTAAACCTGTTCTTGTTTTAGATTTTTTTGTGTTCTTGATGTGGCAAAGATTTAGGAATAAACACAATGGCATTAGGAATTGTTAACTGATAGGATTCATTTACAGAGACAAATGTGCTAATACCAAAGGCTCGTTCTGGTCAACTTTAGTGATGATGTATGTGCGTCTTTGGACAACCTTTGGGACATTAATCTGAAACAAGAAGTTGTTAAATATAAAATAGCCAAGTTACTGAGTGATCATGCAAGAGACTGAGATATTGTTTTGATTATCAGAAGACTTAAGTGGTTCTTGGTCTACCACCAATTTGTCTAAAAAATAAAAGTTATGGCAAAAAGCATATTTTTATATTGTGTCTATTTTTGTTCAGAATGAGCAAACAATCATGGGATGTACTTGGGTACCTCCCAAATTTCTGTTAATCTTGTTGTTACTTTTCATGGCTTACAACATCAGTATTTTCAGACTAGAAAATGCTTTCTTTGAACTTGCACAAACATACTACCATACTGAAGCACGAAGAGTGAAAGCTCATAAAGAGTTCCTTAACAAAACTACTCATCAGCTGCTTTTCCCTCGTCATGAATTCAAAATTGCTTTCTTCAATGAACTAATGCAAGATGGCAGTAGTGCACTGAGACATTATCGGCAGGTAACTTCATGCTATCCATTCACACAGTAGCTTGTAGTATGAAATTTTTATAGAAATGTAAAGCATAAGCATTTGCTGCAGCTGTTAAATTTGGTTGATTGATGGTAAATGGGTTGGTAAATGTTAACTGTTATTTTTGTCATTTTAGCTCAGGTGCAGTTTACCTATTTTTTGCTCTAAGAGTCTTGTCTTGAAAGCTAGTTGATGTGACATACTGTATGTAAATTTAGTGGTAACTTACACCCATGGTCTGCTTGTGGAAGTGTGCTCTAAACCTTGTAAACTTCAGACAAATGAGTTAATGGTTGATTTTAAAAGGCTTACTCTGTATTGTGATTAATTATTATATGATTTTCCTACATGCAGAAAAATGCTTTCATGATTAAGTTGTTGACATAAACATAATCTTGTTTCAAACAAATAAGTAATCAGGAAAAGCAAGCACTCTAAAAGTTAGTTACTGAATCCTGCAACAAGTTTGCTGCTGCTTACTTTTCATCTCTTTGTTAATGGAAATACTGTGCTCGTTAAAATCTGTGAAACTTGTCTATAACATCAATATAATTTCCCCTAGAGGTGTTTTCTGTTGTTTTGGATATCAAATAGCTATTCAACAATAGAAGCTTGTACAGTATTATGTATGAGTTTAACCACCAGTCAGTTTGTGTTTCACTAGATTGGTGCATGTTTTTTGCAGTCATATACTCACATTCATGAATTGAGGTTATGTGCAACCAACAACATGGAAGTAAAAGTTGTTGGTGGATATGTCAATTACAAGATATGTAAATTGTGCTTTCTTCAAAATGTGCCTATTGATGCCATCAGTCAGTTCCAATTGCACATTGACCAATTCAAGAGGCAATATGGAAGTGAAGCTTTGTTGTTTGAACACAGCACCTGGGTTAGTCAGCAGTACTTGATATTTGCTGACCTCTTCAATGATGCTTTGTCCCAGGGCTTGTCTGCTATACCAACGCAACATCCAGGTTTCTATTACCAGCAAGCAGCCTATTATGCTAATCTAAGAAAGCACCAATCCTTGTCCTTGCAGGATATGATAGGCGGACTCACATACCCCCATCCTGACCCCCTCCAAACTGATCATCTTGAATTTTATGGACAGCGTCCATGGCGTCAAGGCCATCAAAGCATTGATCCCCCAGATGCGCAAAAGGAAAAAGATGGAATTCTTGCACTGCAGCTAAGAGAGATGGACCAGGAGCACAGCTGGATTATTATTCCCCTGCTAGGCTCAGCAATCTCCCAATTCAAAAAGTTTCAATCATGTTTCAGGCGTAAATCTAGACTGATGATATTGATTGCAATAGAATATTACCATGCCAAAGAATACAGTGAAGCTGCTACCCTCCTTCACCATGCTTGTGCTGTCTACCGCCAGGACCGGTGGTGTTTATTGTTAAGCCACATTCTTTTCACCAAGCTGCATTGTGCTTACATGCTGGCAGATTTAAAGACCTTCTGTGCTTGTTCTATTGAGCTCATAAGCTGCTATTCTTGCTTAAACAATGAAGAAAAATCACAGATTCAAATGAATCTTGACAAAGTTTTGTCAGGCCGCCTGCCTCAGCCACTGTCATTCCGAAGTAACATTTGTCCAGTTCAACTGCCCGAAGGTGGAAAAGAAGCTCTGAAACGATGGTCTCATCTGAGTGAAAGCAATAATAGCTGTCTTATTGATGTAAACCACTTCTTACCATTTGTTGAATGCAAAGCTCGCTTCAGTAAACCTCAGTTTAATTTGGATGAGTGTGTACAGCTTGAGGTAAGTGTGTGGGGATGATTGTTAGGTTGCTAACACAGCGTGTTTTCTCAATTCAGTTTCGTTGAACTCACTTTTGTGCTCCTTTTGGAGTGTCGTGAGTGGTCTGCGCCACCCATCTCCGTTGCTTGTGCTGTGGGCCACATGGCTGCTTTCGCAGTGAATGCTAGACTGGTGGCAAGTCATTGGTAGCACTGTATGTGAACCATTCCCTTGCACCAACCATTAACCCCAAGCACGAGGCTGGACAGGCCGAAGTATCGTTTTTCATATCTTCAGTATGACCCAACCGAGAATCAAACCCAGCCTGCCAATTATGGTAGTGTGTCCTCAATCAAGTGTTACACTTTTTTTTAATTTTTTGTGAAATGATGACTCGATGTGTCACTTCTGCATTCAAGGGACTACAGTTTCACTGATTTTGTAATGATAATTTGTATTAAATTTATTTCATATCTTCACACTCTCATGCAAAGTAGTGCCACTCTGGCATACATGACGTTAACAAAGACCACTATCATAAATGGTGCTAAAACAGTAGCTTTGATACTTAGCACCAGTGTATGTTGCTGCAGAATGGTCCAAGTAGGTCAATTTTTAACATATGTGGGAGATTTCAAAGCACTTTTGGACCTAAAATTAAAGGTCGTTTGGGCAGCATTCCTTTACAAGGTAAAGCCACTCATAGTGTAAAGAGAATGATCAAAATTAGAGGAGTGTTTGTCCGAGTGTAAATTTTTGTATATAAGTGTTTGTCCGAGTGTAAGTTTTTGTATATGGCCCCAACAGCAACTATAGGATGTGTAAGTACTCCACTTCCAAAGGGCCCCCAGTAGCAAGTATAATGTGAAAGTACTCTGCTTTCAAAGGGGCCCCCAACTGCCACAGTGATGTGTTGGTACTCTGCTTTCAAAGAGCACAGACCAGCATCTCTAATGTGTAAATAAGGAAGTGCTTCAAAACAACTTTCATGCCTTGAAAAAACTGGTTTAAATTGATTCCAAAAAGTTCCTAAAAGACCCTGTCAAGTATGAGCAAAAATTTAAACCAAATGGTAATTATTTTCACTGTTAGAAAATGAAGTTTCTCATAAGATAGTGTTGAGGACTGTGAAAAAGGGGTCACTGCTTCAAGAGCATATGTACAGTAGTGCGTATGAAAACCCAAGAGTTCTATTGTGTTCAAACATAGACCTGTTTTGTACTCCATTAATATGTGTCAAACTCAATTTGCTGTTTTGATCAAGTCTATTGTAAATTGCAGTCTAGTATTCCTTGTTTAATACTGCATTTCTTAGTCAATGAACACTGGTAAGTTCTAACAAACCCTACACAGAGCTCGCCAAAGATTTCCCGCCAAATTTGCCAGGAAAACTAACACTAAATCTAAACCACTATTTGAAACTTTGACACTACAACCAGCTTTACCCCCATCCCCTCACCTTAACCCCTAATGCAGCATAGAGAAGTGTGTAACATGGTGGTAGAAGTTGCCAATGGTGAAATGCGGTAAAAGTTGCCAAATAGCACTTGTGACAATTTACCTAAATCAGTGGCGCACCAGTTGCAAAACAAAAACGCAGTGTTAGTTAAAACAACCCCCCAGGTTCATTTGTCAGACTGCATGATCTCTGACCAAACATGTTCATTTTTTGGATCTATTTTTCAAATTATTTTGCGTATTTTTAGGTTTTCTCCAGGATTACATGTCCCTTTCCAGTTGAACTTTGTCAACTGTGGATTGCATTTTCGAATTCTTCCTATGACAAGTCATGCATTGTCACAAACGCCGGGGCACACGCCGGGAGTTTGTTTTACGAGCCATGGGCAGTGAAGCGACATGTTTTCAATTTCCCAGCTCAGTCAGAGGACTGCAATAAAATGGTGGAGGTAAATGCTGTTTCTGGCCAACTTGAATGTAATTTGCATGCTGCTCTGCGGTTACTTTTTTCGTTACGCAAATTTTTACATCATTAGAGGCAAAATCATGAAAAACAAATGTAGATTTTATGCTTGGCTGCCCGTGACACAAATTTCACACAACGTGGAATCCTCAAAGTGGCGAAAAGGTTTTCGGTTATCTGATGAAATTATGACCTGAAAACTTCCGTAATAAGCTTTCAACAAAAATAATTATTGCGACAAATGCTGGAGTAAGTCACTGCTCTCGGTTGTTGCTGACAATGACCTCCCATGTCAATGGCTGTTATTCAAGTGGTTGCTGACGTCTGACAGGCGCGATCTGAATTTGCAGATATCGTCCATCTCTGTTAGACTCGGCAAATCAGAATCCGGGTCGGGCCTTGTTCTACGCTGGACGGGGAAGTCCCCTGACCGTGCCGGGCCGCCGGTGGTCGGCCATTCGTCTGCAGCGTGGGATGAGGTTAAGTCGTTGTGGACAATGAATATCTGTGAAAGAGAATCGAAGTTGACCGTCGCAGCCACGCACAGCGCCCCTGCTTTGTGTGGGGAGGTATTTCCGGTCACTGTTTCTGTGACGTCAAAAGAGCAGAACCTGACCGCGCGCAACGTCATGCTGATTGCGTCACTGCTCCCCGGTGACGACTCGACCTACCAATCCACGAACCTGCTGTCGACACCGTCGTCAAGGCAACCTGTGAAAACGATCGAGTTCCAGATCGGGCAATTGGAGGCTGGCGATGAATGCCAGCAGACCTATTACGTGGTGTCGAGTAGCGCGGGTAGCGCCCACCTGTCTGTTCGCATCTCCTACCAAGTGCTCGACCTCCCTGTCCTGGCAGATGACGGCCAGTGTCATAGTCACGTGACCTGCTCAAGCAACTCGCGACTTGACTTATCATTAGATGTCGTGCCGGCGTACAACTTCGCCGCCCATGTCACGTCCCTCGGGCTCCAGTCGGTGGCTTCGGCCTACGTCGGCCATCCCTTCCTTGTCCTAGCATCATTGGCCGCCCGGAGCCCATGGCCAGTTGAGATTGTCCGGGTCAGGCACGAGACCCCCGAGGATGGGTGCGTCGCGGCTATGGGGGGGAAACTGAGTGATTGTGAAAAGAATGTGAAGCTTGAGAAAGATGATACGTTCGTGGAATGTACAAGCGCCATTGTTAAAGGGCCAACCGGTAGAGGTGAAGGTTTGATTGTTTATAACTTTTGAAATCAGCTGATGGCGGCGTTCTACGTGTTCTCTCACTGTTACCTGACAAATTTCTTCATCATATATCATCGAGAATATCTCGTGTTTATCCAACCAAATCTTTCTAACTGTTTTTCCATTCGTTGTCATCTGCAGATGTTGTGGACCTTGGCCACTGTGTGGTCGAGTGGAAGAGGTCAGGGGGGGAGTGTTGCACCACCAGCAAGTTCAAGTTGCCATCAATCACTGTCAAGTCAGTCTCAACGTGCGTAGTCGCTGATGACGTTTTCTTGTTGTAAACGATCCTGTTGTTTCAGGAGCTTCCCGGTCTCAGTCTCTGCCGAGATCCCGTCCTGCGGCCAGCTGAGGAAGACTGTCAGCATCCACTATAAAGTGCAGAACACTACAGGCTCAGCTGAAGTCGTCGATGCCTCCCTTTCTCCGGTGGAAGCATTCATGTTCGCCGGCCCGAAGCAAATCAGGCTCTTCCTCTCACCGAGATCAACCCAGACTGTCACCTTCAATCTCATACCGTTGGTTTTGGGATACCAGGTACCGTGAGCACGTATGTTGTAACCCTCGGTCAGTTCCATAGGCTCAGGGTGAGACGCGGCGCGACAGTTCACTCTGAAAACAGTTCATCGCAGATCCGGTGTTTGATGCTAGGAGTTAATTCCATCTTCCTGCAAAGCGTACGTCATCAACTGTAACTTACGTAATCTTTACGTAAAAAGTAAGAGTCAAAGAGAGTTGCCAATTTTTTGCTAATAACAAAACGTCCCCACCACCAGGTAATGGATAATTATTAACTGCATAAAGAAAAGACAGTTACAAATACTTCATGCATATGATATTTTTAGAAATATTTGTTGTTACGTGAAAACGCTCTTTCCTCTGGAAACAAACGATCAGTTAGAAATATTTGTTGTTACGTGAAAACGCTCTTTCCTCTGGAAACAAACGATCAGTTAGAAATATTTGTTGTTACGTGAAAACGCTCAATTAGAAATATTTGTTGTTACGTGAAAACGCTCTTTCCGCTGGAAACAAACGATCAGTTAAAGACGAGGGTGCTTTCCTGCCAACTAGTGGCCAAACAACGCACCAAGCCCAACGTTAAAACCGGGCGTGATCGCTGTTATCTCAAAGCTGCCACTGTTTATGCTGCGCATCAACGTTATCAGCTGGGACCGTCGTGACGTCAAGCGCAATGCTACGGTCCGGTGAGCACATAATTTGCATATTCATAAACTTGGGCCCGAGTGAGAGTTGGTCGAGCGTGAATGCTGGAGAGCTTTGCAGACAGCAGCTTAAAACTTATATCTGCGGACGGTCTTGGCCAGGGACGTCAGGACAGTGGTAGGGTAGAGTGGGGTCAGAAAAAGAGCTGAGGGCAATAGAAACGTAAATACGCTTGTTCAGCAACAATGTTGACCTCAAAAATAATTAAAAAAATTATCGAAAACCATTCTTAATTTTCTGGATGCGCGAATAGCTGCAATAAATGTTTCAAGTCGATCTTGATAAACTACGAAATTTCTTATGATATGCTGTTATGGAAAGGCACCTTAGCCCCCGTTGCCTCCCTTTTGATAGAGCAGGGGGCGATGTCCCCGCTCTCCGGCGTCCCAAGACTTGCCTCATTCTGTTCACACGTGGCGGTTGCACAACACCCCACCTACTGTTTGCGTGGGCGCGTCGTTTATTGTTTTTTGTGACGAAATAATCGTTCACACAAATAGATCTTCCAGCACTGCTCAGCCGTAGAAGAGAACGGATCTGTTAAACGAATAATTTACATCCATCAACTCCCATCGTATTGAAATAAGTTGGTTGCACAAACTGTTCTTCAAATAGTCGTTGTCGTGCAGTGTATTCGCCCGCACATAAACTGGGTTTGCTTAACTTGAATTTTTATCCTCAAATGACTTTTCCATTCGTCATTGTTCATTGATTTGGACGCAGCTACAACAACATTCAGGTGCAACAATTTGGACAAGCAAGACCAGTCAATGTGCCCTGGAAACAATCTTATTACCCTGAGCATACTCCATTGCAATAGACATTGAAAACTGTTTGCGTTGCTTTTTCTCTTGAAATGCGAAGTTCATAAACAGACAGTTAGCCTCAAGCAGACATCACCGGCTGCATGAGGTTGTCCTTTGCCAAGCGATGGAGAAACGTAAATCTTACCCATCAAACGTTTCTCTTGGTCCAATGAAGCTACAAAAGAAATATAAATTTTACCAAACCGTGATGAAGTGTGAACGAAGTTAAATGACCAACTAACCGCTATATCCAACTTAGAGCTCAATGTTGCCTGGCTATGCCACTAAAGCGAAGATTGTTCAGACTTAAAAGTTTAAAATAAAGTCAGTCGGAAAATCAATCTGACAACAATTCATTGTGCAGTAAGACGTTTTGTCCAAGGTATCAGACGTATCTGCAATCGCTAAACTGGATGATACTGATCTAAGCCAAGCCTCAGGCTACTTTGTAACCCGTGTACTTTACTGGCTTCAGAGCAATTGAATTTTGATGAAACCAAACTATTGTGGTGTAAATCTCGTTTACCGCATGACTTGTTTGTCTTTGCACAGACACTTCCATCGTTTAGGATCACATCGATTCAAGTTCAGGCTGTGGATGGGATGCAAACTTTGTCCTTGGCCAGCGTGGAAAGCTATTTCCAACAAGCCTCGATCCCTGCCAGCCTCTTTGTCAAACCAACCGCCGCAGAATAAGTAGTCGATGTTGTTTATGCTGCAATGCCAAGTGCAATAATGATCAGCGATTGATGAGTCAAATATTACGCAGGATGTGCTACTAATGCTCGTGAAAAGCATCTTGAAATTATAAGTGCATGTCATAAATTTATCCTTCATTTGTTTTCAAAGCTTGTGCTCTTGAGTTTGTTGAAGCTAATTTTTAATAAAACACAATCGTGAATTTGTGCGGATTTCATAAAAGTCAATCTGTGGATTTGATAAAACTTGTGGTTCGTGATGCATTGCGGTATTGAAGGAGACCTTGATGAAGAACCAGAACTGTCCCAAGAAAGTTTGCAATAGGGGGGCTTTAAAATTTGAAGAAAACTCCACTGATTTACAGTGCTTCATAATTCAAGGAGCTTGGAACTTTGTTTGGGGGGGCTAAGCACCCCCGTGGCGACGGGACTGTGAAGAACAGGTGGAAACTTCACTGAACCCTTCGCCGGTGGTTTCATTTAAATCCTGTCGGGTGGTCCTGCTGTTCAGTTCATTTGCAAAAGCGCACAACTGTCTTTTGAGTACATAGTTTTTCTGCGAAAAGTGGTCAATCAATATTTACAACGAGCAAGGTACGCTGCGGTTGTTGCTGAGTTCTTATAGAGAAGAGTACACAGCACTGAGTTCAGCAATCGACGTACCAGGTCTTGTAGCAGCGCGCAAAGATTAGCATGCCCGATGCCACAAAAGCGATCGGAGATCTCCTTTGGCCGAGTGCGACAGCGCGCAGGCAAAACACCAAAAATCTAAAATTTCAATCGCCCAGCAGGAGGACCTTTGTATTCTAGGTTGAAACTGCTAACACCACTTGCATTAAGGTAAGTTGCAAATGGGCTGCACTTTCTTCATCCCTGTGGTGAAATGGTTTGAGGATGGATTTATACAACCAAGTAGCCTCTTCGATCTCGAGGTAGCATACGCTCAACAAATGTTCTCAAACAGCAAGCCGACGTGATGTAATTAGTTTGCACCACTTCATAACCCACACCTTTCGCAAGAAAAGTTTCGTTTTCAAAACAATGGATCCGAGTCCGAGCTATCGTGAAGCCAATGAACCAAAACTGCAACAATTAGTAGATGCTAGATTTTTTCAAGAAGCAATTCCGGAGTGCCTGTTTCAGATGTCTGAAAATATGCCTAATCGCATATCAAAATATGCCAGATAGTTTGAGAAGTGCCAAACAGGCCAGTGACTGTTGGTTTTGAATTACTCGGATGATCAATTGCTAATGCATATCATTACACACACTCTCATTGTTGTATAACATAATGTGTCATTGTCATGGGTGTCCGCATGGGGGGGAAACGGGCATTTGCTACCCCCTGGGAACTGCGACTAAGAACCAAAAATTTCTAAGAAACCTGAAGTTAGCAGCTAAGTTCCGATTAATTCATTAATTTTTGCAATGAGTGACACTGTCTATAGAATGACAATAATGACAGTTTATTTGACGGTCTGACACTGCATTGGAGCCAGGTTCACTGTTCTGGTGACATGCAGGGATGAGCTTGCAGTTGGTTCATATCCGTTCCTTTGCCCGTAGAGGCAGGTTGTGAAACAATAACACGACAATGAACCTTCAAACGTGCACTTCAAGTTGCGGTAGGCGTTTTTCCGCTTGTGACCAGGGCTACCCTGTGGGGTTTTTCTGCTCAGATCTGCTTTTCTTAGTCGACCTGGGTGACTAGGTTTAATTATGAAAAATCGCGTTAAATCTGTTTTTTTTGAAGTGATGATTTCATGAGCAACTTCAATGTGTTTAAATAATACAGTAGAATTTGCCTAATTCGTCACCTCAAGGGGATTAGAAAAAAGTGACGAATTATGCATTCAAGTGAAAACTCTATCATAGAAGCTCGTATACTTTATCATAGTAACTCATATACATACATAGTGCTCTTATTTAAAATACAAGTTAATGACGTTATGGTTGAATACAATTACTTCCTCTGCTCTATCTGGACTCCTCCATTTTATCAAGCACCTTTTAAATCTTTAACAAACTTTTCCGCGTTCTCTCAATAAGGAGTCAGGTCGTGCTTCGAACCTCGTGTATAAATTCGATAAACAAATGCGAGGTGCAACAATTCTCAGATGAAGACCCTTAATTTGTTTGAATTCCCATAGATACTAGCTGCTCAGACATCAAAAGCGAAACTGCAAATGACGAATTGGACGAACAAAACGCTTCTAAGGGGTAGAAAGAGGTGACGAATTAAGCAAATTGACGAATTAGACGAACAGAAATGTACACAAAAGATAGGGATTCTGTCGGGACCGACGAAAAAGTGACGAATTAGACGAGTTCTACTGCATAGAGATAACTCTACATTACAGTGTTTACATGCGCACATCAAGTGACAAAGTTCGAATATCGTTTGAAGCAGAACGTGTTCAATCGGTTTCATATCCTCATATAAGAACATTGTCGGGGATATAATGTTATTGCCTCTAATGTCAATGAAGAAACTGGTGAAACTAGGGTTAGGACTGGCTCCTCAATGTTTCCGATGTTTTTTCGATGTTTCCCTGTGTCTACAAATTAAAAAACAAATTTCAATTGGAGGAAGAAGGCATTGGATTATAATTTTTGTGGAGTTTTAGGTCCCGCTGCAGCTCAAGAATGCACAAATTTTCCTAGCTTAGTAACAAATGTACCTCTACAATTATTGAGAGATATCATCAATGGGGTATGCTACCAGCATTGTGAAAAACGTCTTGAGCAGCAAAAAGGTCGTCCAAATGACCTTTGGGCTGCAGAAGAAAACTTGGAAGAGGAACGATAATTAATAATAATAATGTTTTATTGCCGACTCCTGGTCCATATCACAGACACAAGAGCACAAAAAGTGGTTAGTTATACATCAGCACACATTACAGAAACGGTGTTTGCACATGACCATCGAACAATTAAATCAGTGTTCGATAATCATTTCAATTCAAATAAGCACACTCTATGCTCTTGTTCGTAACACAAACTTTCCGGGTTTTTATTGTACGAATGTGTGGTTTTTGGTGTGCAATCTGGGTTTATTTGAAATCACTGAATGGGAGTCTTGCATGTAACTGTTGAACACAGACATCTTGGCAGCTACTGCAGCGAGACAGTGACACTGCTGATAGCACACAGTTTTATAGTGTGTGAACAGAAGCATGAGTAAATTTGAAGCAGTGCTTCCACAAGTTTGAAAAATCCATTGTTAGTGTGAAGACTGTGATCAACGTGCCCAAGTGAATAGCTTAATCAAACGACTTTTATGCAGGTTTCTTTTCACATAGTATAAAAAATGGCGTTTTAGAATACGTCTATGCAGATTTGTGGGAATAGATGTTTACCGTTAAGGTTTAGTTTTAACTTGTTAGTTAGCACTGCGTGCAAAGTTATATTTGCTGTGGCCAATTCTCGCAATTCATCTGCTCAGATTTTTGAGCCTGTTTGTGTGGTGTTATAACTTTAGTAAGTTGTCTGACTGTTTTGTGTAGCATGGTGATTCGCCGCTTGCAACGTTGGATTCGTATCAGCAGTGGTAGAGCGAAGTTAGTCGAGTGGGGAACTCTGTTGCTGTTATGTTTTGCTGAGGGTCATCGGCAGGCCCGTAACCAGGGGGGGCGAAGCTCCCCCTAGAAAAATTGTTGCACCCCCAAAAAAATGTGTTGGATATAGTTTGAAACTATGGGATATAGTTTAAAATTTTTGGGCCCCTCAGAAAACTCTTCGCCCCTCCTGGTGTCCCAAGCTGGTTACGGGCCTGGTCATCGGTTCTTCTCTCTCGTTAGGTGGCTTAGGTCGACACAGCCCTTTTCACTGCATCCATTTTCACTGCATCGTCAGCAACCCTAAAAAAATAGGCATATATCGACGTTGCCCACCCTGGAAAAATTTCTGCGGACGCCCATGGTCATTGTATTGACTACTATAGCAATTGAGATTACTCACTTGACCAGGTTCGCTCTTCTATTGCGGCTACGAATTCTACGTTATGTGGCGTAATCACGTCGCCACCTGGGCTCAGGTTAATAACAGTGGGAGGAATTTGGATTAAACAAGATTCGGTTTTCGCATTTGCATTATGTCTTGCAATAGAGTTTTGGTTTGGATTTGAATCTGAAAAACTTAAATCACTATATTGGTATCTGGAAAAGACACAGGGTGACAGCTAGGGTTTCTCGTTTACCCGGATTTTTGTGAAACCGGGAAACGGGAAAAATCAAACTCGATCCCGGGAAAAAACGGGAATATTATATACACGTACGTCCTAGGCTAGGACTCCTATC
>JGI24158J21664_10008681_pt1 | contig 13531 bp, 9 predicted proteins | sample Ectturendosymbi3_FD_21664 | JGI IMG/M metagenome (IMG submission 21664) | reverse complement strand
GGCCGGACATCTTGCGTAATTTGATTGCTTCAGGATATGTTAAATTATATATGTTGAATTCTACCAAATCAATTTCGTACAAATATATTTTTTATTATTGTTAAAACGTCTTCGCGGGCCGGATGAAATGGCGTCGCGGGCCGCATTTGGCCCGCGGGCCGTAGTTTGGAGACCCCTGGTCTATAGCAATGTCTGCTGGAACTGTATGTTCGATTTTTGCTGAAACAATGGGCTGTGAACTCGTCAAAACAGGCCGATACTGGTACTTCGTCAAATTACGACGTAAAACTGACTTTTGCTTTCACCGCAGTAGCTGATTAGCAAAAATGCTCTTGTTACAACGACTGGCGATGAATCTGACCATAAAACGAAACTTTCGCCAACACAAAAAGTCACATTCATTACACACAAGGCTGTAAGAGGCAGGTGGGACTCGACCTCGTAGAGAAAACGTTACAGTATCTGTGAACAACTGATAAGGCTAGTTTAACAGTTTAACAAGAACGCCGTTTGTATATCGCAAGAACTGTGGAAGGAGGTAGACGCTTTCACTGCCAAGCCGATCAAGCAAGTTCGTTCCCTAGACTAGAGTGTTCCTTCCTAAATCTTCGACTGCATTGTGTAATGAACCTCGTGCAACCTTCGCAGCTAAATGGCCTCTAAATGCAATGAACGTATGAAAATATTTTGTCTTCTCTGAATGAGTGTAACAGATACCGTGCAACTCTTTCGGGTGTGTTCTGCGAAGGATTGCTTGTGGATGCACTACCTCCCACTCGTCTTCATTCCTTTTTTTAAGTCTTTCCGGCTTGCCGTCATTTCCTCCATCCGCGTGTTGTATGGCCTTTGTCTACGCGGCTTGATTTTGCGGAACATTGAACCAGAGGTTGAGCTTGTTTTAATTCGAAACAAACCCACGGATCTCATGATAGTAGCGCTGTTCATTTTTGACCGCAAAAACAGTTTACTAAAATGGAGTATGATCGAACTTCACAAACAAAAACGACAATGTAATCCCAAACGAACTGCTAAGAACGCGGCAACGAGACTATACTGGGTGTGGTTCTACGACAATTCAAAGTCACAAATCCTGAAATGCTAAGTTATAACTGAAATGCTAAGCTGAAAAATGCTAAGTTATAACGTGAGAGTATATTCAAAAACTAAAACTTTTAATAAAGTATGAATAATGTTGATTTTACAAAAATGGAAAAAGGAAAGACTAAAGCACAGACCCGTAACCAGCTTGGGCCACCAGGGAGGGCGAAGAGTTTTCTGAGAGGGGACCAAATTTTTTAAACCAGGCCAATAATTTTATACTATGTCCAACACATTTTTCCAGGGGGAGCGAAGAATTTTGTAGGGGTTCGCCCCCCCTTTGTTTACGGGCCTGCTAAAGCATCTTATGGCGGCCATTTCTATAAGCATGCGAAGGATAGGAAGCTTGATGTGAGTTCAGCATTCGGGCATGTGAGGAGTATTGGATGGAAAGCAAGTGCCGGGATAGAATGCATGTATGTGATGGAAAGGCAGCAAAATTCATAGGAGAACATGAGCACGCTCCAAATGGTCAACGCAAACACGTTCTGGATGTTTTTGCATAGATTAAGTTAAAAGCAGACAGCACAATCACAAACCCCAAATCATTATTGAAGCAGCAGCCAATATATACCATCCGTGTTATCCGTTTTGGCGCAGCTGTATTTCCTCTCTACGCTTTCCTTCCGAACAAAACTGTTCAAACGTACTGTTGACTTTTCCAAACTATAAAAAACTTCGACCTCAAATTCAGCCAAGGGCTTGGATGATAGAATGTGAGCAAGCTATGATCACTGACATTCAGGAAATCTCCCCAGAAACTTCATCGAACACCTGCTTTATCCTTTTGCAGCAATGTGTTTAATGTAAAATAGAGCAATTCGGATTTGCAGCAGCGTGTGAAAAACATGGTGGAATGTTTGCAATGAGTGTTCGCAGCCTGGCAGCACTAGCATTTGTTCCAGAACAAGACGTTGCAAACGTATTTGAGCACCTAATAACAGATGAAAAACTTGATCTGCGAGTTCAACCTGTAGTTGATTATTTCACAATCCTCGAAGAGCCCCCATGTTTCCAACTGCACGGTGGAATGTTTATCAACGTACTTTGAATGGGGATCACCGCCCAAACGACAGCATTAAAAGTTAACTCGTGTAAACATTTTTGTTCCATTGTCATATAACACTTTGTCTTTAATTTTCATTTATTTCGTTTGCCTCCTTTAAATTGCTTGATTGAATTGTCCGTTTTGAATTTGTGGCAGATTTGAATGTGCGGACTTGAATTGTCGGTAATCGGGATACCTTTGGGCGTTTCGTGAACAGCCTTTTCATCGTCAGCATAGATGAAATTAATCGTGAATGCGCAACACTACAGGGCATGGGCAGAAAATAGCGATCGATCAATTACTGTATAGACGCCAAATAGGCAGAACAGTTCGCGCCCTTGTCTAAGTGAAACATAATAAATTAACAATGGAGTACGCATGGTTTCAGCGCTTGACGAGCGACGCCTCTATTGTGCAGTGAGCAACTCGACAATCTTAGGCCGTTGGAAATGGTCAGCGGAGGCCAAGATACCAGGTGCATAACACCTGACAACCTGTTCAGGGTATTTGGTGGTTTACCTCCGGCTGTGTCTTTGGCATCTTTGTGTTAAGTTAACTAATGAGGTTGCGCTGACTCTCACAAATTCACACGTCATCACAGGAACACGTCATTCTGAATGCGTGGCTCAGACGCAGTGAATTCTTTTGATATTTCGCCATTTGCAGTTATGATCCATTGTTCTTTCCTGCCCGTGTGTATGTTCTGTTGTGCTCCGCGTTTGCACTTCATTCGTCTAAACGTGGAATGCGAATATGTTTAATCTTGAATGATTGTTTGTTGCGTTAAAATTTCGTACAGGACTTTGCAAGACTCCCAAGTTTAACTTCTTTCTGATTTTTGTGAATTTCTTTCCAAAACGAGGTTTAACACCTTCAGGACCGCGAAAGCCAAAATGTTTGGCTTTGANGCAATTTCGACCTTCACTCGCCGACCGATTGCGCTAGTGCGGCTAGAGAGTTAATGAAGACATCGTAAGATCCGGATTTTTGTTTATTTTTTGATAAAGAATAAGCAAGTTCGCTCTTGAATTTCTGCTACACGTCATGGTGACGTTATACTGTAAGGCAAAGTTTCCAATGCAAAGGCAAAACAGAAGTTTGACGCACACTGCGCGATTCGATATAACTGAGCATTTTATTTAAATCGACGCTAGCATCCCTGCTAACAAACATGTAAGTAGTTTTCAAAAGTATAAAAAGGTATATTTCACGTATTTATCAGTTGCAGAGTAGATTCATTTTTGTTCCTGTCGCGGTAAACTGGAAAACAATGGCTGCTTTATCTATCTCCCAGAAAAGCAACGGTTGTGGTCAGTGACTCAGCGAGATTCGCATTTTTTCATCATTTAAACAGCGTTTCAGTCATAGGCGCAGGAGGCGGGGCGATTGTAGCCCCCAACTATCTTGCTTTCAGGAATAAATCATATCAAACATGAAAAAAATTCTTTTGTATCAAAACACTGAATTTTAAAAATTATTGAAAAGAGCACATAAACACTTCTTGTCCATTCTCATTTCTGGTTTTAATGGCGAAAATATTGCATTAGATGTGATTTTTCTATTACTTGGAGAAGGTAAATTGTAATAATTTTTGAAAAAAACACTTTTCAGGCATCCACATACTTTTTAGCGCAAAACGCTGTGGCCTCCGCTCAGATTTCGTGGTCTTCTACGCCTTTGGTTGTGGTTATTGCAATTCAGCAGGTGGTTATTATTGCTGATTTCAAGTGAGCTACAAATTTGAACCGTGAGCGTAAGCAGCTAAGTGCGGGACGTCGCAATTGCCTCTCTGCAGCTGGTGATTATTCCTGGTCTTTTGTCTCGCAAGATGGTGCCCTTGTGTGGAAGGCTTGTAGTGTTTCATGACACAGAGCAGACAATTTTAAGGAGCAAGTAAACACGAAGAAGACATTCCTTTATAAAACACAAGGGTTCGCAGCGAATGCTGGTGGAAACTAAGAGAGTGATTCGTCGGTCGGTGTTTGGGAAAAAGGAGTGATCCTGTATAAAATAAAACACACATTTTCATCAGCACTAAAAAAGCCTTCAAAAACTATACGTTTTTATTTTGAGACGTTTCGGATTATTCTTAATCCACCTTCAGTCAAAAAATAAAGCAACACTTGGCAATGCTAGTAATTGAAAACCAAAAGACTTTTGAAGGCTTTTTTAGTGCTGATGAAACTGTTAAGTCTATCCCAATTTTTATGCTCCAAAACACACATTGAAAGAACTTAAACTTATGTGTGCGTTTTCGATATACGGTAGATGTGATCAGAAAGTCTTACAGAACGCTGGACCGGTTCAATTTGTGATTTTGCGCAGTCGTTAGATATATATTTATTATATATTTTTACACGAACATAATTCACAAACTCTGCGATTAAAATATATTGCATTTTACGAAGCTAGTTATATTTGCCCATATAACCACAACTTTTTAATAATTTAGTCTCACAACAAAGTTGTGCCAAATGATGCGACATGTTGTGGTGCGAATTAAATTGTTGCTTGAAAATAATGTTAGAATGAAACCTTTCTTAGTTCTTACTATTTTTTATTTTCCCTGGAAGCGATGGTGAATATATGCCACGTTTTCGGAGTACTTTATTGAATACCACCAAACATATGGGAAGACCACAAGAAATACTAAACTTTACTTTGGTGTTAAATCGTTTTGGTAAGACTTTACAGTTTCCATGTTTCACTTACTTGCACGTTTTGTGGTGGTCTGCTTGTCTCGGTTACTTCTTACATGATTTCATACTTCGAGTCACGTGACAACTGCAGCGATTTCGGAAAGTCAAAGTTGCGAGGTCGATGTCTTTTCCGCTTTCCGTGCGCAGCTCTCGTCTGCAAAGCTGCGGAACACGTCACGTCCTCGTCTGACGCTGAAAATTCCTGCGTTCCTAATTAGCAAAAACAAAAGGTTCCTCAAAGTTACCACGTGCTCGAATGAGGCTCTCTTTCATAACATGCAGCTTGTTGCCTCGGAAGCGAAATTAAGCTGGAGTCTAGAGCCTTGGCCAAACAACACGCAACTTGCTTAAACTCCCAATCTGTTTTTCAACGATGCTAGGACAGTTGAGCGAGTTCGCAGAGATGCAGTGATCGGTCGAAAAAAACCCGCTGCTGGTTTGTTTCTATATCCAGGCAGCGTGATGTATAACTTTTTTAATATTGGTTGTCGATGGTAGTTTTGCCTTCGCGTGAAAGCACCAGACAAAATGATGTTCATGCCAAACAATCTTTTGCAATCCTATGGGAAAAGATGTACATTCGGTATATTTATTATAATAATGGAATCTTAACATCAGCAACTTGTGCTTGCTAGCGCCATGCAGCCCCATCGCCACGGGGCACAAAGTACCAAGTCCCCCCAAATCGAAATAGGAAACACTATAAATCAGTGGAGATTTATGAAATTTTCAGTATCAAGCCCCCCGTACTAACGTAAAGACCCCCGCACAAACTTAAATCCCCATTAGTGAAAACTTTCTGGCGACGGTTCTGGCACCATTGCTGTTCGCCGTGGAAGCACGCTCGTTGTGGCTGAACCATTTACAAGGGTTAGTCATCTGCGGAAGCTGTTAGTCATCTGCGGAAAAGTATTGCACTCTACCTGATTGACTTGGTTTTTGAGATCTTGTGCGTTCCGCCTGTTCTTCTAAAGCCGAGTTTTTGTGAGGAAAACTGCAAAATAAAGCCGCAAAATCAGGATATAACTTCCAAATGAACCTCAGAAAAGTGGATTCATGCTCAAGAATAAATTTAAAGGGGCTATCTTAGCTTTTGGGGAGCAACCAAGGTGTGTCCTTTATTTGTTGTGTTCGTCTGATACCGGAAAAGTACGCCTCCACTTGCGCCTGGTTCCCCTTAAAACTCTATCTTTCCTGGCGTCGACTTTGGACCACGATTGTTTAAGATCTCTGATAAAAAGATAAGCCTTTCCTAGATTATTCTCAAGAAAAAATGACAATGCGAGTCTCACTTGAAATTTACAGCTCTTTCGTGGAGTTCTGAAGCTCTGTTCATTGAATTTCGATAATTTTAGCGATTTTTGTAGGCTGATCTTTGATTTACACGAGGTTTGTTTAGGCTGTTTAAGGTTTTCAGCATCCAAGCAACACAAATACAATGTTTTAAACTTTATAGACTGAAGATAAACAGCATGAAGACACGTTTTGCACAGCAAAGTATTTTCTCAACACCCTCAGCTTACTACAAAGTAACCACAGTCTGGGTACATTTTTTCAAGCCAGACGTACGAGCAACTGCTCTACCTGATTTAATTAATATCTAAATCTAACCAAGTAAAACTTTAACAGGCAACCTCTATATACTGGCAATCCTGTTGGAAACAGGCAAATTTAGGATTCGAAACAAACGCGCAAGAAGTTTGCTGCCATTGACCAAGCAATGCTCACATATATCAGGAGAAAGAGTGCAATTGACTCAGTGCAAAGCCTCTCCTGCACAAATGTTACCGCAGCAACACCTTCTTGTGGTAATCCTCATATCGCAAAAGTTGACAAAAAGCACGCACCAACGCATGACCGACAGCCACTGCAGAACGCCGATGATTGTCGTTCATTGCATGCACCCCTCTTACAGTATATGTAGCAACTCCACTGTTAAGAATCCAGACGTTTGCCGCTTCCTGGGTTAAGTGAATGGTGAAATTTATGCGTCTGCAAAATTTCGCAATTTTTCAACTGTTTGAGCTGTCACAGGAACGAGTTGCACGGGGTCTCCAAAGTCCGGTGCCCTTGGCTATGGCCTTATGCGTAAATCCGTTCCTATCCCATGCTGAAAACCGATTGCCGTCCCGTTTCATAGTGTTGGTGGATAACGCGGGTTAGACCCCTTCCAGGAGGAAGTTCCAAGCCCCAATGTGCAGCGTTGCATATAAGGGTACTACGTTTACATAAGGTCTGGTGGGATTCTTGAGTACACCGCGTAGGAACCCTACAAAGAGCGCAAAGCTGGCTACGCGCTTGGATGCAACGCAAAGTGAACGTGTCATCATGCTTCGCAAGGGCCTTCGCGCGACAGCGACGCAACCTTGAAACAAATAACAGTCGCACTTGCCGTCACAACGGAACCTATAAAGCTGCAGATAACCAAGGACTATCATCACAAGAACATGTTGGTTGTGCGAAAATTGCACTTCCAAGCATTTGTCACGTGTTTACTGTTTAGCATATTCCCGCGTGTTGGTCCAGACCAGTTGTGTGTTGGCAATATCTACCTGACAGCTTGATCAGAAAAGCCATCATCAGATTACCTATTTTCCGGATCGAATTCAAACATTTTTTCCGGTCTGAAATCGTTTTTGGCTTCAGTTAAGCACATGTGTGCTTATGCAGAGAATTTAAGAGAGAAATTACTGTTTACCTCTGTGCTTCTTTCTTTGCTGGCTTAGTCGCAAGTTCGAGATCTGAATACATGCCTGCAGACTTTTTGTGTTCCATACTGCCTGCATGTTCCTGCTGACCAATACCAGTGCTTTCAATCGTTTTATCTTTGTTTTTCTTGTACCACAAAACAGAAAATGAAATGGCAACCAGTAGCAGAATGCCACCTCCCGCGCAGGCAGGTCCAAGTATGGAAATATCTGCTGGAATGAAGAGAACCGTGTAGTTGAGATGCCAATTATACTCACATATAACGCCTACACGAGAACGTTGGTCGTGTCAACTGTACATTATAACAGGCGTAGTCCAAGGTGGTTGCGTCACTGTGCCCAATTTTAAGCGCGTTTTGACAAGTAACTCCACGTGTGATTGAGTTGCAAACTACCAGGTACAATTCAAATTGTACCACGCACAATTCAAAGCTGAAAAGTGCTTTTTACTGTTCCGTTTTCGCGCTCATTTTGAAACGGTGCGTAGTGCAACATATTACATCGTGCAGGTTTCTATGATAGCAAGTACTGCTACGACACAGTAGTCAACGCAAAATGTTCATGTGGCCTCATTTTTATGATTCCCACGAATGTGTTTCGCACTGCATACTAATACACCAATTAACGTTTCAGCCCTAAGTTCCAGACCCAGCCCGTAGACGCAACAAGTTAATTTTGCTGAGAACGAGTCTTGGTATTCCGATTTCGCAACAGTATTGCCAGCCATGCGGTTTTCCTGTGAATTTGGGCTTAATTTTTCTGAACCTGCGGTTGTTTGAAAACTTGCGGGTTGTGTTTTTAAAGAATTTGGACTTGTTTTCTTTGCAGGTGGTTTGTTTTTGGGCTTGTTTTCACGAGTTTCTTGACTTGCGTGCTGCTTGTTCTTCAAATTTTTTGAAACTTCCGCTGTTTCAACTAACATAGTAACACTTATTTTGGGCTTATTGTTTCAGATTTATTTCTTTTTTTTGGTTTTACCTGCTTTTGTTTTGATTTGTTGAATTGTCCTATAAAACATATGTTGGGCTTTGTTTTCTTGCTCATTTTGGACTTTTGTTGATATACTTGATTATTTTGGTAAAATAACCTGACGTCACTGCTTCGCAGTCACTCTGTGGTTCAGTTGCTACTTAGCTTAGAAGTAAAGGGCTCTGATCTAGCCTGTGGTTGCACCTCCGTCAACGCAGCTTTAATGGTATTGTTGTGTTTGCACCAGTAACCACTTTCTGGCACGCACACAATAATGGCAAACAGGCAAAGATCATTGTAAGATGATACAGTTGTAGTTATGCAAAGATGGTAGAAGGCAGTGTCAACCTGTTATACAAAATTTATAAAATCGATTGTTTTATTGGTTATTTTTGCACCACAACTCACATGTAAGAATAGATTTGACTCACTTGCGACAGATGCGATTGTGGTTTGGCATTTTGCTTCCTCGCACCTGAGACAGTCAATATCGCAAGGTTCAGTTCTTGTTCGAGAGGTTTCCTTTCCTTTTTCTAAAAAGAATATTTTTATGTTGGATCGCATGCGGACTGTGTGTGGCGGCAAGGCCGAAGCCCGAATAGTGCTTCTTGGAGCGTTTCAGGTGAGCGCTATTAACCAAGGAGGAGCTCTACGGTGGTCGTGGGTCGAAAACCGAACTTTTCAATTGAAAGGCGGACACATTACCGCTGCGCTATCGCCGCAATGCTTTGGAAGCTGAAATGCAATTTCTGTGAGCACCAGGATATTATTTTTGAATTTGGCGATACTGCTTCTGACTTAAAGATATTTGGCTTCCGATTTAGAGATACTTGCCTTCTATTTACACAAGAGTAAATAGTTGATGACATTCTTTACTAGGCAGCTTTCTAGTTACCAAAGCAGCTTTAAAGGTGATTTTTCAGTTTCTTTTCTCTTTGAACAATCCTGGCGAAATCGCGTCAAGGACTTGAGAAACCTAGGCCCTAAAATTGTACGGTTGTATAGACCTTCTTGGCAATTCCTGACCCTTGGCTTCGGTGGCAAGAGTGCATTTCAGTATTCCTTGTGCCGTTCTGCCCTTTTAGCGGTCAGTCTAACAAAGCATCGAGCTCACCATCGCAAAGACTGCTCAGGGTGCCCTGGAAGGTACAGTTACCGATCAGGGTCCTGAAGCCGGTACAGTTCTTCGTGCAGGAAGTGACTGCAGTCCAAGTGCTCCAAGTCGGGCAAGGAAAGTCATTGCATGAGTCAACGAGAGTGACCAATCGCGTTGATAAACTACCGTTCGTGCCGTTGCAGTTGTATGATGCCGGGAAAGAGTTTTCTTAAGATATAAAAGATGTCCAAGCATGAAACTTTCAAGCTGACGAAAGGGAATGCAATGGGTATTTACCAGCATGTTTTTCTATACCATTTTGAAAGTAAGGTTATAGCAGAAGTTTGATGCTCCGTCTAAGAATTCCTGTGAGATAGTGTGAAACTTAAATTGAAAGTCATGCAAAGTTATATGAGAAACAACAACATAACAGGCAATAATTTCATTCACATCGCTGATTTATTGCCTTCTTACTGTTTGCTAAATCATACTTTTCAAAATGAAATCAAACTAAATTTTTGAAGTATCGCTACCAGAGCATTTACGTACTGGTAGCAAAATCACGATATTCGGATTCGTGCCTTAAAAATTGTATGAGTTGTGCCAAGAATATCGAGGTGTATGCAAATGGTCCAATAGCAGATGACTGAGGGCAAATTGATATTGGCAGTGGAAAGTTTCGTAGGCAAATGATGAAACACAAATATTTATTGGAGTTGTTCTTGCAGCTTGTTCTTATCGAAGTTGTAATCTTTTTTTGAATTTCTTTTATATCAATTTAATTCTTTTGTGGTAATAATCAGGTGAAAATTTCGTCAGATGTGCCTTTTTATTTCTTAGATAAGTTTAATTGTAAAATTTTTTTAACATCTACTTTTTGGTTATGAACACATTTTTTCGAGAAAAACGTTGTTCCACCCCCATATTTTTTCCCCTGTGCCTGTGGTACTAACAGTCGTGCTGTGGTAAACATTTACCGACGGTGACACATTTCATGCGAACAATCCACTTTCCACCCCCGCATTTCTTGCTGCACTTCATCCGGGAAACAGGTAACCAACGTCCGTTGCAGGTGCTTTCCTCATAACATCTAACCCTCCGTGTCTTCTTGCAACTCGAAGTGTTCTCACAAGTTACCTGCTGCGCTTTGGCCGAGTCGTAACAAGTTCCGCTGCATTGCGTCGTTTCCTGCAAAAGTACATTAGAATCTTAAAGATGCACTGGTTTGCCCTCTTACTGCAGAGGACTTTGCCCGTGTGTGGATGATGTACAGAAGTTGTGTAACTTAAACAGATTTATCAATTTCGTGTAAACGACCGAAACTTCGAGATGCACAGTTGGTTGCTGCAGACCATTCTAAGTTACTTTGAACGTCTGTCATTTGCTTGTTGACCACAATAAGTAGGGTGTCGAACGAGGAGTGCGATTCCAAATTTATGACTGGCACAATAAACAAGTTAATTGAGACTCAATTCCCTCGTTTAGGGGTTACGATCAATCCCGTGACGTAGTAAAACAGCTTTCGCGTGAAAATCCGTCCACTTCTCTTTTCTTTAGCAAGCACGCGCAACTCTCCTGCTAGCATAAATGATTATTTAAAAGAGGTTTATAAACACATCTGTAACCCCACCCACGAAGAGGAACAAGCTTTGCTGCAACCGTTCTCCAACGTTTCGTGGTACACCTCATCTTGCTCCAAACATGACATCCCGGCTCTTCGACCTCCGCAATGGACAGTTCTCGTTTTATAGCATGCACTTGATGGCACACAGTTTTCCCAGTTGGACCACGTCTGAGCTGATGCAACATTGATCGTGATAACTAGAAAGGAAGGTATCGCAATATTCATGATGCTGTGCTTCAGTTGCTTAACAAGGCTTTATTCCGCTATGCTTTTCCTGGAATCTTTGTCAAAACGCTTTTTTCAGCCTTACTTTTAAACAACCCTGTTTGCAGTGCTCAAGCATAGGCCAGCTATACTTAATTGCCGTGAATGTAAGAGTTTCTTAGACTGTGACGCCGTACTAAAAGATGTATCGCCTACTTCTCGCTTGCCTATGCTTTGCGTACGCACACACAAGGCAAGATAGTCGCAAAGGTCTGTCATCGCAATATCGATGATTTTATTGTCTATGAATTACTTGGGGATCATAGCACGATGGACCACGAAATGTTGTTACTCAGCGTTTGATTAAGACCCTTCGCCATTTGGCGAACGCTGTAGTTGCCGTTGTTCTCTTGTTGCAGACTCTGAAACTGCACTTGCTCGCAGGTGTTCACGTGATTATGCCAGAATTTACCGTAATTTTAGAGTTCCTATCATAGGAAAGGAATGTCCTGACTGAATGTTTGGACCTTAGGTACGGTATGTCGATTCATTTTGAGCTAGCATACCTTGAGCAGCATGTCGAAAAATTCTGCAACTCGTGCCTGGTCGTACCAGTTTTTCGAAATGGGTGTTGAAGATGTTCAATATTTTCAAAGCTCGAGACGTTCTTGTCTGCCTGGATTTTCGATGGTTCACTCAATTTGGATAACTTGTAGAAATATTGATGAATGCTTCTGGCTCAATTGGCTGTCAAATTAATAAACTACTCATTCAGCACGTTACCAACTACTTTTTACCGCTGTTCATCCAAGTCTTGCTGGCTTTCGTTTCATCCTGTGATGGAGTTGAAGGGACTTCGTTAAGGCAGTTCCTGCGTAACGTCTAACAAAACCTTCAAGTGGAAAGAAAACGAGGTTTCGCGAATAAACAAAATGTGACAAGCTACTTTAACAAATTGCCTCGGAATTCGTACGTGGAATGCATCGTGTAAAGTCGTTTTAGTCTCTAGCATAGGTTTCAATTTACTTGTTTTATAGTTTTCAGGCCAAATGCGAGAGGATGCCTGCTACGTTAACAAACGTGGACTTACCTTTTCAGATTTTCAATGACAAAATATAACATACGAGTCTGATTTTTCACACAGCATGTCTCTTCATTGCAAACAACCAACAGCAGACTGCTGCCACTAAACTTTGTTTGGAATTTTAGGCAAAGCAAACTCTGAGCTTACGAAATGACTCTGCTGAAACGCGAAAACTAGTTGATGGCATTACGCCCGATTAAACGCATTTGTTAAATAGATGAGATTTTAGAGATGTATTTTTTGATCAAGGAGCAAGTAAAACAAAAACGTTATAAAAGATAAGGACATTTTATTTGGTAATCACTATAGCATTGGCGAGTGATAGCACTGATACTGGCTAAACGACCGCAAGGCCAACAGTGGAACCAGTCCTATAGAAGTTCTTTCTGTTACTGAAACCAAACAGAAAAATTCACGATTTGCCCAGGAAAGACTAGCAAAATGGTTGACGAGTTTTGGATTTACGTCTGGGATCGTTTCACTTCACAGTTGCAAGATAAATCATGAATAAAACGATTATGTAATCAATTTTTTCGAAAACTACAGACATTTTATTCAGTGATATAACATTGATTTAATCAATGAGATTGTGTGGGTTCAAATATAAACTTTTTGTACCGGAAGCAAAAACACTGAAAACTGTGTTTATTTGCTGGTGGGATGATAGTATGTATTCCTGTCTCATATACGATGGAAGTTGTTTGTTGAATATTTTGAAACATGTATTTCCCTAATTTGTAGCTGTAAATATCTTGAATTTTGAAAATTTGTATGGGTAATAAATTTCTTTTGTGGATTTGTGTTGATTTCCTTTTTATTTCTGCAGTGTATCATTGAGCTCTATTTTTTAACTTACCCTAAGCTATACAAAGCTGTTCTGTTGCATGTACCCCATGCAAGTACCGTATTTACTCGATTGTTAGCCGCCCTTGATTGTAAGCCGCCCTTGATAGTAAGCCGCATGAGATAGATTTAAAAATTTAATGTAAGCCGCCCTTGAA
>JGI24158J21664_10008680_pt1 | contig 13532 bp, 7 predicted proteins | sample Ectturendosymbi3_FD_21664 | JGI IMG/M metagenome (IMG submission 21664) | reverse complement strand
TTAAGTGCTTTTCTTGACTATTTTAATCACAAGCAATTTTTCCTTTTCAAGGCTTTTGCTTCCATAACTTCAGCCCCCCCCTTAGAAAAATCCTGGCTGCGTCCCTGATTGCAGCGCGAATTGTTGCATGGCAGAGCCACTGAAAAACAATGTTTTGTTCGTGCTCTGTGTAATCGCCTGAGACGCAAGCCGATACCGACCACTAAAGTTCTACATGGAATTTTTCGTCGGTCGGTTTGTCCGATGATGACCGTACGTCGTGAAAAAAACTAAACCCTGCTTCGTCGCTTGCTTGTTTGGCTGAACAGACTCTGAGCGAGAATCAGAATTGCCATGGACCCTGTTTGAGCTTTCGCGATGGTTCTTCGTTGCGCAGAACCCGGCGTTGGTGTCTCGTTGACATCGGGTCCCTGTCGTTATTTCGTGTCGACGGCGTTTCACGCAAGACCAAGTGCAGATGACGTGGTTCTTAAATGTTAAAGTACGATTGTCTGCATTTTCCTAAAGTCAACTAGTTAGTGTCATTGAATTTCCATTATTGGTGTGCCAGTTAATCGATCGCGTTCTTGTAGCGCCGCCAGTAAAATATCGACGAAAGTTTCGAAAGCTGTATATTTTACACTGGGCTATCTGCGGGACCGCTATTTTTTTGTGAAATGTGCGCGGTTTCAAGGCAAATGCCCGCAAGCCTCAAACTAGGGCCTGCATCCCTCGAGTCCGATACTCGACAAAAGAGGTCTCGCGAATCTATCATTGGCCTGGACCTGTTTCAAATATTTTCAAAATGATTATAATCACTGAAACTAAGCAGTCGTTACAATTTTTTTCGAAATAGCATATAACGAACACAGTACATACTTTTTTTCAAGTACATGTTGTAATCACAATTAGACCAGTTTACTGAACGCGTGTATCTAGGCGTGCCTATAATGCCCTTGTTTGCAGACCTTAGTAGCGTGTTTTAAAATCCAAAGCCTCATCCAAACTTGGCATTTTGGCAGTACGCTCGCAGAAGGGGATGCCAGGCAAGCGTTATTTTAAAGTTTGTTGTGTGTTAGAAGTCAAGAAGGCAGAAACCACAGCGCATTTACGGAGATAACTTCACCATTTCAAAGTCCGTGATGGCCGTTTGAAGGGTGGCAACAGACCAGGTTACCCCCGTGGACCCATCATTCGCAGTCATTGATCGCAAATGTTCAAACTCCAATATCACGCAACGCTCACTTCAAGACCACGCCCGCTTTACCGGAATACTGACCCTGGTTCAGCTCCTACTGTAACTCCCAAGTACTGACTTTCCTCAGGCTAGTAATTATTCAGTCAGTGCCTGCTTATTGTACCGTCACAATGGACGCTATAACTACGCACTTCTCAACGAACGCACGGCGACGTCGCAGATAAAAAACGTAATGTGACGTGGAACTCATTACGTCGTGCTTCGGCAGACGTGAGTAGATTGCTCCCAAGCGTGTTCGCAGTTTCTTCCCACCTAAACAATGGTGACTGTAGATGCCTTGTCGTCTCTCGTTGCTTTTGCAATGCATTTGGCCATATTTAACAGCCTTAGCTTGTTCTTAGGTGACTTACATTGTATACGCGACACAATTTAAAACATTCTTCTGAACCGTGCCCGTTTAGGAGATTGTTTACGACGCTGGGCGAGTTTTCATGAGCACGAATGAAGGATAGCGTTGCAGCGCTGATGTGTTTCCTGATGTCAAACCTTTGTTGGTGTAGTTTCGTTGGTTAGTTCGTTTCCGTTGTGAAAAAGCAAGCTATAATTGCTGGACCGGGGCTGCCAAACAAAATATTTTTTAAACCTGAAGCGTTTCTTGTAAACTACACCAGCAGAAACGTCCCCGTCGTGTTCAAGTGGTTTGTCTATGGTTTTTGAGTAGACTGAAGTTTTAGGTGCAAATTATTTGCTGATTTTTGGACAGTAGAGACATTTTTAATGTCTTCAGTGCTGACAGCACCCAGTGTAAGGTTCTGGTGGGCAGTGCTTCAAAAAAAGCTTGTCAGGTCAAAAGTCACTCGGCCACGTTGGCGAACCCCGAAATACTTGCTCCTTGGCATCTGTGGACTGGTACTGGTCGTCCAACAATCATTTCACGTTTTTGTCCTTGCAAATTAGCTCTGGAGGCATCGAATCGCCGCTTTTGATGCGCTATCAACCGAAACCTGCTTGGTTGATGTTTGGTACGGAAGTAATTCCCGTACGATTTGTTGAATAAGCGTTAACCGCGTGCGTCCTTTTCTATACTCAGCACGATGACGAAACTTACGGCACATCTTCCTGCGTGTTTTGCATGACCGAGCTTTGCGTCCTGCTCGAGTGTTCGCTTACTGGCGTTGCTCTGTCAGAAACAACATTTACAGTATGACATGCTTCCAAATTACATGATCTCCCTGGAAGTCTTTCGTGTAATACAAGCTTCTTCGGCATGTTTTGAGTTCCAACGTGCACCGTTGTGTAGTTGCGTAGGTCTGTTTTGTTCATTTTCGTTAATTTTTTACTTGTCAGTGTACCTAGAAATGTGTATGCAACTTTGTGGCTCTTCGATGTGTAGCACACTGTAGAGCTTTTGTGCACCTCATTCGCATTGTGCATAGTGTTATTTTCCATTACTCCTGATTCTTTTTTTAAGCTGGTGGGTTGTTTAAGCTCAGCCAGTCGTCGTTCGACAAAAAAGCATTAGGTGACAATTTTTAGAATCCTCTGCATATCTTTTGTTTCAAAGTCGGCCACCCTGCCAACAGTAATGAGAGTTATCTGTTTTTTTCTGATCGTATCCGCATAGTTTACTGAACAAACTGTGTTCACAACGGGGTTGTATTTGTCAACGAAAACTTTTTTTGGGACATGATTTATAAAAAGGTAATTGCACCAGAACTGATGCCGATTATGACATCTTGCCATTAGATGGATCGGGTAAAATCACGCTTACACGCAATGTCCGCTTCCCGTCGAAAACTGAAAGTCGCTATGGTAGCTGCGTAAGTAACCATAGTCTCCACAAAGGCGACGAAGTTGAATCAATCAGCAAGATTTTTAAATTGGAAATCGATTTCACGTAACACTACGCACCATCAGTCCTGAAATCTGTAAGCAATGCTAACGGGTGAAAAGTTGAAAGGCTAAAGCAAGGCCTACCTAGCTGCTTGCGTAGACCTTCAAGAACGCTGTTTTTGCAACGGTGTTGTAGCTTGCGGTATATATGCTGTCTTCGCAAACCTGCATGACCAACATAACTATTGCTTTCGGTTGCAACACGACTTGACTGAGTTCGGTTTCGATCTGTTTTTCTTCCCTGAGACATTTCGGTCATTTTTTGCTGAGACATTTTGGTCTCAATGGTCACTGAGATATTTCGGTCATTTGTCTCACAGTTGTATTAAAACTTGTCGTAACAGTGTTCATTAGGTTATATTTTCAGACATTCTGACCGATACGACTAATTTTTTCAATCATTTCCGAACAATTTCGGTATACAACGCGATTGTTGACGGTGCTGAATAATGACCGATTTGTCTCTCCATTCCTCCAGTTTTAGGCTCCCGCTTCTCTTTCGCTTAAATTACAGGTGCAGTGTTTGCTTTCCAGATGTTACCGACGACGAGGAAATCAAATCTCTCCTTGAAAAGCTGCGCGTGCAGCACAAGGACAGAAAAAAATCTCGGATGGGTTTCAAGTCGCGAATCAATGGCCGCCCGTCGAGTCAGAGAATATCCGGCATCAGGGGGTTAGTAACAGAATGCTAACTTTTGTACATGTTCGAAAAAACTACTTGGTAATTGAACAGCGGCAACGCACAAAACGTCAGCTGCCTAGAACTGCATCTAAATCTCAAAGTAGTGAACGCTGAAACCAAAGCGTTGTCGATGAAAGCATTGTTTGTAATTGCAGGTGTACACAGAACTTTCAATGGGGATGGTCACTAGATTGTTCTCAGAAAATTTTTCATTATACATCTGTAGCTGCAGTTGATCTATTATCTTTGGTCGTTATACCATAGAGTACCATAGAGTTTTAAAGCAATACCATAGAGTTTTAAAAACATTTAGCGTTTTAAAACATATCGGCTGCCTGTTTTTTCTGTATTATGGGTTGTTTCCTTTTTGCAGAAGTTGTAGTAAATTTCTGTACGAGAACTTTTTTATAGGAATGATTTGTCACTGTCACCATTTTAGCGATCGGGTGTCTGGTTCCGGTGTGTTGGACTCTGGTTACAAATGAGCTTTGTTTCCCTGTAAAGGCTTTTTAATTTTTAGTTATTGAATTATTGTTATTCTTTAACACGCCACTAGGCTTATTGCTACAACCAGGCCCATAGCTACAGGAAACTCCCCCCAAACCTCGAAACCTTATCTACGGCCTGGTTATTACCCGCTGATAAAACAACAGCAAATTTTGGAGACTTTTTCATTTACCATCATCAAAAAGTTAAAAACAGGGAAAAAAATTGTACACCACGAGCGACTGGTTTGTCGTGGTTTTTTGCAGCTCTGCCTGGAATCGTTTTTTTCTTTTTTAATAAACAGAGCAACGACTTGTTCTTTTGAGCTGTTGCTGGTATGTGGTAAAGTGCGCCAGACACCGGCGACAACCTTCAGTCGCAGTGCGGACCATGGCAACCGGCTTGAGTGTCACTTGGTATGCAAGCACAATGTCGCCAATCGCGCTTAGTTGATACGAATACAAGCGTAGCCGTAGGGTGCGCAGCTGCTGCAGCAGCAGCGAGAGCGCTGACTGTTTTGCGACTTGTGATGAACGTCAACGCTACCTTTGCATCGTTTATATTAACCCAATTTGAATAATTTGTTGAATGATCAACGCTTTAGTTAGCGCGTCACAGAGAAGGCACACGAACGACGCTTTCCGTCTCGTCAAGAAAACGTTTCAAAATAGCTTTCTTGAAAAAAGCCATCGAGCGAACAAATCATAGTTTTTTTCGATCCAAAATTTTCCGCGCACGTGCGCAGACCGGAGTGCGTCGCGTCTTAGATACAAATTCTGACACTGAAAAACTCCCTCGGCAGGCAGTCGTTCAAGAGGATGAGCAAGAGAGACAAGAAGAACGGCATATCCGCGGTCGAAGCGAAGGCCGAAGCACAATTTTGGACCGGATCTCAAGAGCCTGGAAGCAGCATTGTAAGTTGTTTATCGTACGCACGTGACTGGTGTTGTTTTGCCAGGCGTGTTTGTTCGAGTCTCGTCGTGGAGAAAGTAGCATCGGTCAATCAAACCGACCTTTATGGATTTGAATCTCTGTGAAATTGCAAGCGACATTTTTGCACTTTCGTCAAGTGTTTCTGGACGAGACATGTCTTCCGTGATTCATGTTGCGAACGTCGAGAACAGACAGTGCGGCTGTCGGAGATGAAAGCCGGCGTCACGTTCAACAACCCATCTCGCGTGTTTTCGCTTCGAAATGAGCACAGCCTGAAATTGCGAACGAAAGTCGAACGTGATCGAGCGGCTTCGTTACAGGCACGTGCGCTGGCGAAAGCTCCGCTCGTCACTTTGAAGTTTGAACTGCATTTGATCGGGTGTTTTTGCAGCAGTGGTCCTGAGTGCGGTAAATGCGGTCCGCGTCGAGGTTACTTGCCAGCGCTCGAGTTGGTCTTCAAACCCGTGTTTCGTGAAATAGCTCCAAGCGCACTAACGCCGACCAACTATTTTGCTAACGGCTTAGGGCTCCCGGCTTCGCTGCTGAGCTAAGGACATAGGATCAGGCCCCGTAATTGCAATAAAGTTTGTTTCACCTTTGGCCGTTAACGTTGACGGGCCTCACTTGCTGCTAAGCGATTCTACGGTTCTGTTGATACACGCCTAATCTGTGTCGCGAATATGTATTGCAGCTACAGCCTTGGGTGAGACAGTATAGCAGTGGCTGGGTGCAAAAAACACCAACTAGTATTTTCCGATAAGCTTTTTCCAGCTATAGAATAAAAGGTATCTCAACGGGCCATTTTAGTGAAGCCAACCCAGCCTGGCGCCGACTTAAGCGCACCGTTTTCTCCTTACCGCAGAAATGCCAATTCCACAATTTCGAAGCGAAGCAGAACTGTATGATAACCGAAGCAGAGCCGTGGCAATTGAAGTCTATCCGTGATAGCTGTTGCACTATGTTTTTCCGGTATCTGGCTCTATTCAAACAAATTCTTTTCGCGCATTAGAATTCAGAAACATTAATTTTGAATGGAATGTGTCGATTCTACTACCGCATTCGACAAGCATCCTGTAATATTCCTCGCGTGGACGTCTCTTGGCGCAACCGCCTTTTTTCCACCATAGGTAGGAAAACCTCCGGTTGTTTCGACGCCTTCTTCTTGCACAGAAGACCTGCTGTGCGATTGCCTTCCACAGCGTCCTCAGTCTCCCCAACATTGTTCAGCCTGCCTGCAGATCTACTGTAATTTTGACCTCTGTCGAAAGCACTTGTTCCAGTGGACTGCGCGTCTTAAAGGCGTTGCGTGAGAACGACGCCTAATGTCCTTACTCGCAATCTTCAAATTGTTATCGGAATGCTTTCCAGCAGCTTTGCCTTTTCTCATCAGAAGCGTTTGTAAGATGGCGGAGTGTCCAGACATTGAGTTAAAGATACTCACTCGAGGAAAGCGTTGGTTGCGAGAAACGCAGTGTACTGATTGACGCTGATCACGATCATGGTTGATTAACTCATGATCATAAACACAGGCAGGCCCGTAGCCAGGTTTTAAGGTTTGGGGGCAAAATACATTTTTAGGGGGGCAAGATTTTTATTTTTTATGATATGTTTGAAACAAAATTTTTCTAGGCGCAAAAAATTTGGGAGGTGCACAAAAAAGTTGGTGGGGAACTGCCCCCGAATGCCCCCCGTGACTACGGGCCTGAACACAGGCGCCCTTCGCCTGCTGTGTTTTGTGAAGGCGCAATGTTTTTACGAAAATAATTGCACGCACAAGCCCCCGCCACAGACTTCAGTGAGGAGCGAAATCTGCCAAGGCCTCCTAGAGAGACGAAAAACTTGAAGTCCTAATCAAAAAACTCTCTGTAGGAGACCTCGACTCTACGCCGCAGTAACGTTTTCGTATGAAGTCATTCAGGGCCGCAACCAGGAACGGGCAAACCGGGCAATTGCCCACACCCGAAATTTTTGCAAACATGATGGCGTTCACGTACTGCACACGAAAAGTTATTTCTCGAGACTGCGTTACTTCTACGTGAACTTCTCAACACCATTTTTTAAAAATTAACCAATCAATGTACCACGCTTCTGAAAGTATAATTTTTGAAATCACACAGTATAATTTTTGAAATCCATGATTTTTCCAACACTCAAAACGAATCCATCTTTCGTTTGGTTTCGTGAATCTGTGAGCATCACTGAAACGTCAACAGGACTTCTTGAAAGACCTAGAAAAGATTTGCACGAATTTTTTGCCATAGTTTTAGGAATTAAATCGCCAAAATGTAAATACCAGCTCTTTCTGCATCCTACAGCTGTGTCGCGTTTCTTTGTTGGTGTTTTGAAAAAGGAATTTGAGGAAAGGCGGATGCAACCTGTAAAGAGGCTTGCTGTGCAGGAGGCCATCCCACTGTCCGGTATAGCCTGCTGTTTCCTGATTTAAGCCAAGCACTTGTTCCTTTGCTATCGAAGCACTTTAACTGCTGACGTCAGATGCAACGCTTCGTGTCATGCCGGTTTCATGACAGGCTGCTGCCACTGTGACGACACAACGCTGAGCGAAGTTTCGGTTAATGTTTGATGACTCTCCGCCGCTGTTTCCACATATCGTTTTTTTGCTGTAGTCGCAAGCTAATGATGTTTGCGTGTTTGCTTTGTCCGGCGTTTATCTCATTATCTCAAAAACCGTTTAACGGATACACAAATCTTCTCTTATTTAAGCCAAGTCTCTGGCAAAACACTAATTTTGAGTTGAGTTTGTGAAAACGCATGTTTCAGAGGGATCGCAATGGCGTTTCGAACGTTGGGCTTGGGATACAGTCAAGAAAAAGGCTCACTGTGCCACGTTACGTGAAAACGACTCTTTGGTGTATTAACAGCGACTAAGTTTTCATCCAAATCAGCGTTATGTCAAAATCTTCGGGTCAGATTCAGCTGCATACTGTTTTTATATGGTAATCTTTGTCACATGTCCAATGTGCTTGGTTTTTCCCACGATCTAAACAGCTTTCGTCCCGCAACATTTTTCCTTTCACTATGTTTCCAGTTCGATGTCAACGCCCGCCGCTCAGGCGTTTGCTTGGGACAGCAAAGGTCGTTTAGATTCAGTTGCTGTCCGTGAAACAAAAAAACGGGGTTTGTGAAGAAGTTCCAGCAGGCAGTGAAGTTTTACAAAATGGAGCCAGAATGTGCAGAGCATGCGCACGCGTCGTTCCATCAGCTCAGAACATCCAGCCGGTAAAACAAAAAAGCAAGTTCTTGTCTTGAAAAGCGAATTTGTTTGTCAACTGCGAATACTGTGCTGAGATTGACCCCGCCACGGACTCAGCCCGGGTTAAAGATTTGCCACTGCATTGGTTGAGCCTGATTCGCCTCTTAGACCAAGCCTACACACGTATAAGCTGTGTTTAACTGTCGACTTGCTAACTGTAAGGCCTATTTACACTTCAGCAGCCCGACCCGACCAAGAAGGGATTCGGAAAGCTATTCCCATCGCTCTCAATATTTCCCTCGAAGAAAAAGAAGGAAAAAAGCGACAAATGATTCTTGCTGTAGTTTGCGTCGGTAAGCCCAACCCTGAACGATCGCGTTCATCAAGGCATGTCTTGCAAAGCATGGGTTGACGCCGGACTCCAAAAGTTGATTTTGTTCTTTCAGTCGTTTGCCTCTTGCTACGAAATTGTTTTTAGCGAAATTCCCGGGTATTTTGATTTGCTGATTTACTTCTTGTTCATTTATTTATTTCTTTATATAAATTCTATTTCTTGCCTTTTTAAACTTTTTGATGAACATAGTATGGCGGTTTTTATTGGTCCTTTTTTGTTCACTTTACAGACAACTTGGAGTTACCTACGAAGAAATTAGTACCTATACTACTTTTGTTACGAGCTCCAAGTGAAGTGACCACCCATACATCACCACTGGTTGGCGCCCGGATTAATCGGAATTTCCCTAATGTAGCATTTAATAACTTGTTAAGAAACAAGTCTGTAGGCTACATCTGAAATAGTCGTGGGAATGACCAAACTGATATATCGGCAAATGTGCATCTAAAGCTGATAACGTTGAACGTGCATTCGTTAATTCTCACTTATTTTGAATGCTCGCATTCGAATGAGACTTGGCTGACGTAGAAGTCATTTTCGATCTACTGCGACTCTACGCAAAGCAAGTACCCCTTTCCGTATCGTTATGGGACGTGACTCACAATGTACGATTCATGATTGTGAGTTTGACTCCAAATTGACCTTGCTTGATGCGGCGACTCTTGTTATGCAGCATCCAGGAGCAAAAAACGGCTTGTCGATTTAATTTGGACAAGTCAATTTAATTTCGAAGTGTGGAGTGATAAACCGTATCCCAGTTAGTTTTCCTGTCTTTCAAAAGCAGAAACCGATCGTTTGGAAGCTGAAGAAGTGTCGCAAATTTGCAAAATCATGTAAGGCAACCCACGACACACGTGGCCGTCGTCGTCGGCTTGTCGCTTCTTGCAGCGCACAAACACTCCGGCTGTTGAATGTCAGGCATCAAACAAATCGCTCGGCAGTGGGCGAAGCTTATGTAGTCATCGTTTACTTAATATCTTCCAGCAGTCGTTGGCCGTTTTCGCCATCACATGCGCATCTCCCAGCAGAAATCTCGGTAACTTTTATGCAACCGCGAGTGCTCTACTCCGCTTGCGTCGTATATTTTTGTCTGTGCATCAGCTGTTGGCATGCCCCTCGGTTTATTTGGTTTTCGTTGCAACCTTTGTTAGTGTTATTTTCAATAATTTTTTCCCTGCGAAGCATGTTTAGGAAAGGAACATTAATTTATTTTACCTGTTTTCTTTTTGTTTTTTGCTCCTAGCTCGTCATAGAACAGGTTTACTTTTCAAATAGTCCGAAACCTCTGTTGTCCGATTAACCTTCGGCAGCTTGAATTACTTTGCACTATTTGTAGCATGAAAAGCGGTCTTGCATCCAGCCGTTAATCTCAGGCTTTCTCCTCGCACGAGACGCAATTAAAGTGACCTGCGTTCGTTGTGGTTTTATTGTTCAGTTCCCACACTCGCCTGAACCTTCGTCGAACGAACCGAAACCTGAGCAAGCTGCACAGCCCTTGTCCGACCTTGCGTCGGGGCCGGCCACGCCAATCGCAGATCCGGAACTACGGAGCGCGGACACTGCGGGCCGTCTGGCGGACAACGAAGACGAAACCGCGCTGAAACTGCCGCTTGCTGCAGAATCGAAGCAGCAAGCGGATTTGTTCCCAGCCAATCAAGGGCAAGCAAACGGAATTGTTTCCAGCCAATCAGGCGAGACTTTACCAGAGTTCAAGCGACGACGCTCAGAGAACTCGAAAAACAAAGTGCCGCGCACGGGCAATGGACAACCGGCAAGCGACGCGGACAAGGCCATACTGTACGGCAAGTCCAGGAAAAAGAAACAGTCTTGCGTAATACTGTAACTTCGTCGCACTTGGCGTCTGTTCTTACTCCTGCACTTTCTGCAATCCCTGAACTTGTGCGCTGTGGACAGTGTTTTCGGGCGAAGCGTTTTTTTCTTTGTTTGTCGAGAAAGTTGCTGAACGCCCGCAAAGCATGAGGTGCCTGTTGCTGCTGTACTGCGATCGTGTTTGTTTGAAAGGTGTAAGTGACTTCAGTTGAGTTCGTGCACTTCTGATTGAAGCAATCGTGAAAACGAGTAAAACAGCGTTGTGCCCCTTGAACTAAGCAAGCTTGTGTTCATCTGGCAGGGGCGTACCGAGGTTAGATGGCGCCCGGGGCAAGAAACACGTTCCGCGCCCCCGTGTTCGAACCTAAGGTCTTTCGGGAGTAAATTTACCGCACTGAAGAAAGTACTTGTGACATTGTCGGGACATTTCGGCGCCTCTCAGTGATTCGGCGCCAGGGGCATTGTACCCCCCTCGCTGCACCCCTGTCATCTGGCGACAGTCGAGGTGTGTGAGAGTGTGAATTGTCATGGACGCCCGCTTCCAGTTTCGTCTGCTCCTTTCCTGACCAGTTCAACCTCTCAATAATAGAACCTTATATTTCTTTGTGTTTCGGAGAACCTTATTTTGTTTCTGCAACTTGACGTCGTTGATGTTCGTCCTTCTTGAAAATTGATTGTGTATATTTGTGTACGTTTTTTTCGTGTGCTCAGAACAGATTTAGACGTTTACCGATCGCTGGACCAGTTTGCACAGTTTAAACGCCAATCGTTCTCCCAGCTTGTCTGTCGCATGACGGGACGCCATGTCTGTTACGAACTAATCTCCGACGCATTTCACTTTCATTCGCGAACTTCTAAAGTGTCTTAATTCTGCTTCATTACCTGCTTTACAGATAAAACCAGTTTGTTTTTGCGTCCTGTCGTCACCGTGATGTTTGCAAAACACCAAGATCATGGCCGTCGGAAGGATTTTTTCCAGGGGACAACAGTGGATTTTTCCAGGGGGTGGCCAAAAGGACTTTTTCCAAGGGAGGGCAACCGTGGTTAAACTTAATTTTACCAGCTCGAAACAAAGAGAAAAACATCAATAAAAAGTTAATGGGAAAATATCAAATTTCAAACTCCAGGTGTTTGCCCTCCTTGACCCCCCTTCCGACGCCCATGAGCGGAATTGCAAAGTCTTTGTGCTAACATGTGCCGTTATCATTTTCCCCTCTTAGCGGGACGATGAAACGTCTGTATCAAGTCTCTCAACCCGTCAATGAATTCACCTAGTATCTTTACGTGGTTGTCAACCTTAGATTCGTTTTTGTTGCAGCAACCACCGCTGTGCAGCGTCGAGATGCTCACAGCTTTTGTACCGAGCTGTTTCCCGGCCTGTCTTTGGCCTTTCCTCGACGAAATTCTCAAACTCACCGAACGCGTATCACGTCGTAGTGTTTCCTGTTTGCCTGAACGTTTTTGCCGACTGATACGCGAAGATAGCGTCTTCATGTTTCAAAACTATTGACACAAGTTGTTTGCCATTAACGGCGTTTTATAAATGTTTTTTTTCCCTCAAAGTACTTTCATTTTCGCTTTTCCGAAACAGCCCAGCAGCTGTTGTTTGACCTGCCTCTTCATGAACCATCAAGCGAAAAGTATGTTCCCAGTCGGACCCGGCCTTGTTTTCTTCCCCGACGTCACAACCGTCAGATAGCACCGGCCAGCAACCTTGTTTTTAGGCGCAGTTTGATTTGAGTTCATGCATAACGTCTTTCCGAGGAAGCTGCTACTGCTGTGGTGAACTTCTGAGCATATGTGCGGGTGGAAAACACCGTTTCGGATATCGATTGTCGCCAAAGTGGAAATGGAGTCGACTGCCAACATGCATCTAGCACCGTATTTCTTCCAAACCGGTTCTCGGCCCGGGGCCTCTGCGCGCCGTCGTCAGTTTTCTGCTGATGGGGCCCAGAAGAAGGTCATCGACGATTTCCAGCACGGGAGGCGCCATGGGCTCCATTAATGACGACCTTGGACCGCTGCCTACTGTTTTCAAAGGACGTCGAACCTATTAGTTCCTCATTTGCTTTTCGCCAGCGATTGAATGGTGTACAAAGGCTAGGTATCTGGCACACGCTTGCCTTTCGTGCTTCGCGCCTAAACTATCGTGCGCTCGTCTCCACAGTCATTAACGTGCATTAAGCTCTGCGCTCGAGTCGGGTTTCGAATTGTTTATCGCGGTAAGGTTACGCCGTTGTGCAATATTCCACGCTTCTTCATATACAGATGTGTAGTCAATTTTAACACGCTGCAGGCAGCTTGTACCGTATGGTCGAGATTGAAGTTGTGTGAAATTAAAATACGATTATGATCGCCGTTGAGGAAGAAATGCGTAAATGGCATTGGGCATTTCGCTGAGCTTTTTAGTTGTGCGGCCTAAAGTTGACCTAAAACAATGACACATTTTGAACCGGTGCGAGAACACAAGCCATGTGTAAACCCAAGAAGCACTGACCAGTTGCTCTTCATAACGTGGCGTCATCGAAGTAGGTTTAGCAGTAACTCAGCTGGCGGGCATACATTCGTAGACCCCCCCTCCTCCCCTTTCTCACAATCGTACGCCTGGGCAGCTGCCTTGGCGCTTTATTCATTTCTTTGCGTTGTAGCGATTGTATTTCCCCCGTTCGGGCTGCCAACCCTTACGGGGTTTCGGCCTAGTCGAAGACCACCTTAACATCGGGGGCGCAAAGCCCAATGCAGACCGAAAAAGGTTACAGCTGATCTCATGCTGCGGGACGCTTGTCCTTAGTCGAAAACATGGGCAACAGCATAGAATGCGAGTTCCCAGAACGGAATCATCGAGCATTACTATCCGCATGTTTAACTAGCTCACTGACACAGTATACCAGGTATTGACTAATCATCTTTGTGCCCCCCCCCCTCG
>JGI24158J21664_10008678_pt1 | contig 13536 bp, 8 predicted proteins | sample Ectturendosymbi3_FD_21664 | JGI IMG/M metagenome (IMG submission 21664) | reverse complement strand
AGCTCGCAATGCTTTCCTTGGCGCAATGAACTCTGGAGTTTTACCTTAATTTAAAGCTATGCAAATGGATTACCCCAGAAATATGACAGGATTATACGTAGGAGCGGTAAGTTTTGTCGTTGTATGCTATTTTCCTGCTAAGGCGCGATCTGGTGGACATTCTGAGTAACTTTCCAATAACCGTCACATCACTTCACTATTGACTATCATGCTTGAAATTTTGTATCTTGGACTGTTGCACTTTCGATACTGGTTGTTTACAAGTTTTTACTATGACATCTTACTCCTCTCAATTTTGTTATGTAATAACTTTCAAGTTAAAAACACAAGCTAGCTATCCTGCTTAATTGACATATCGTAATGTAGGCTATCTTTCAAAAGGAAATGGAACTTGAAATCCTGCAAAATCGTATAAGACATGGGTTGGCAAAATGTTGCCAACTGTCTGCCGACTTAATCAAATCATTCAGTGTTCCAACAACATCTATTTTTATACAAGTCACGATCAATATACCTGCTTTGAAACTACTGCGGCCATCTATAACATTGGTTCTCAATCGTGACTGTTCTGAGAGCCGCATGCGGCCCCAAAGCACCTTTTGTGTCGCCCTCAGCAGTCTTTTAACAACTCCTCTAATATTTTGAGTAAGACTTCGTTTTGCAATGAAACAAACTGTGTCAATTTGCTTGTGTTAAAGTTGTTTCAGTGTGGTCCTCTAACAAAGATATAAGTCTGTATGTGGATGGCTTCCTTTTGTGAAAAGGTTGAAAACCACTGATCTATAATATATTTTATATAAAACTTCTGCATATGCCATAGAAATTGCTTGGCATGCCAAGTGTGGCACATGTGCCATAGGTTTCCGACCCCTGATAATAAGATATAGCCATGCAAAAACGAATGCTTTAAATGAAATAATAACGAATATTTATGCATTACACATGTCACAATAATCGATATTTTACACATGTCAGAAGTACATTTTTCAAAGAATGGCCCAGCTTTGTACAACAGATTCACAAGGTGAAATACAAGCAGTCGCAACTTAAACTGGAAGGCTAATGCAAAAATAGTCTGAAAAGTGGTGCACACCATAACATCTGAAACAAGCATTTTTAATGCAAAAGATGGTTAGATTTGGTCTAATAACTTGTGTGTGGCATGGCGTGCATAAGCAGCATAGTTGTATATTACATACGTAACACAACTGTTGGTAAAGGACTTGTGCCATGTTAAGTGGATGATTGCTTCAGGTACCCAATTCAATGAATCTAAAGTTTATGATAGCCCAAAATATTTGTGCAACAAATTGTTTTTTTAATAATAAAACACTTTTGTTAACAACCAGCAATGTGGTTCTAATTCTAAAGTTATTAGCTCAAAGATTTTCACATATAAAATTTCAACATTTGGCCATCTTTTTTGCAGTTTGGCTTTTATGAATGCACCTTACATTTTTCATATTTTGGCTTAAAAAATAAATAGCAACCGTACTTGCATTTTTGTAACTATTAAAAACTACAAGCAAGCACCATGTTCAAGCTCCTTGGTACTTGCTTGACAGGGTAGCTGCCCCCACCGCATGCAATGTTTTGCTTCATTTATACTCTTGCTTAAATAAAAACTGACTGATACTTTGTAGTAAACTTAGCATCTTTCATGGGTTGTTGGAAGATTACACTTTGCCCATATCAAGCACTCAACAATTTCTACTTCAAAATTATAGTTACAAATAATATATATTGTTGTGCAGAACCTATTTTTTCAAAATTTCTTGAATACTTTGTGTTTTTGTAAATAATTCATATCCAAATTTCTGTTGACTTATTTGAGTGTTTGAAGCTTTTTCATCACTTAATAAATGCGAAGGGTAGTGATTATGCATTCTAGGAGTCTTTCGAAAAATTTCCAACTAATAATACAACATCACAAAAGCATTACAAAATTTTAGGAAATGTTGCATTATGGAAATCTGATGCAATATACTGTATGTCTAGGTCACTCTTGTTTCCACCTTGTTTCAGTCTTCTTTGTACCATCTTGAATCTTCTGCCTTTTACACATTATTATATTGAAGGTTACTGATTTTTATTCTTGCTGAGCAAGTTAGTATTAAGACTTGATTTTCGGAAAATGGTAACCATTGTTGTTGGCGTAGTGCTATAGTTCTTCACACTACAGATTAGTAACTGGTATTACTCTGTTAATATAGTTTTCCCCCTTCTATTGTTCTATTGATATAATTTTGCTCCATTCTCAGCTTCTATTCATGGTAAATACATCATACTTTAGCCCTTTCAGCTTCATGGTATTGTACAAGTTGCAATATCAATAAAGTCAAAGTTTCTAAAGAACCCACTGCTAAAAATGTAGAGTTTATAAGCTTAAGATTTTAAACACTTCTCTTACAAATTACAATCACTCATGTTTTTCATATAGAGTAAGTTTATTTTTTATGATACAGCATAGCAACATGGAAGAAAACACTGCTAGAATGCACTCGCAACCAGGACATCAAAAAAACCCCTAAAGTTATCTAGTTGAGGTGCCCCAAAAATCTGTTAAATCAAACAAAGTCCCACAATGCATAAATAAATTATGAGCGTCACAATGCAAAAAAAAACAATTGTAAAAAGCACACAATTGATGAAAAAGAAAATACAAGCAAACAAAAGCATTACACTATTGGAGTAACATAGATGTTATCATAAAAAGGCATGTAGCTAAATATGGTTATGTGAAAGCAAACCTATTCATAATTTAAGAGACAATCCTTATACTGTTTGCGCAAGGTGACATGGGGCAAGGTTTTCAGACTCTGTTCAATTTCTTTCCAGATTGCAGCCCCTCTGAAAGAAATACTTTTTTTCCAGAATTTGTAGAGACCCTTATATAGAATAATTTTGGTTGTCACCAAATCTGGTTTTGTAAGAATGAACACCAGAAATATTTTGAAAAAACTTGTCATAGATTTTTGGCACTGCACCGTGGTGTAGTTTATGCATGAATTTTGCCAATTCAAATCGATAGATGTTATTTAGTTTCAGCACATGAAGATTTTTATATAAAGGAGTAACATGACAACTTCAGACTTAAGGTACGATGGATTTTTATTTTTCACTGCATAATTACAACCCAGTGTTTAGTAACTGTATGAAAATACTCATTTCTAGCAACAGGAATTGCACATTTTTTCATACTGCTGAAAAACAGTGTTTGATATCAAATTTTGTTATAACTCCAATGCCCTGCCATAATTTTTGAATTGTTTTTATTGAAATTGCTTGATTATTTTCTCATAATAGTGAAGTTTAGCTTGTTTTGTTAACCTATTCAGACTATTTCTAAATTGTTAACCATGACAACTACTTCAAAATGAATTGAAACTGAGCCACCCATTGCAGATGCTTTTGGGGCTCTCTAATTGCAATTTTCTGTCAACCTGCTTATACCAACCTTTCCAAATAAATTTATATGTACATCAATTGGCATTTTAGTTTATGAGCAGTTCTTGTAGACTTTTCTTCCACTTAGCAGGATAGCACAGGCAAAGCCAAACACTTAAGGTTGTGCCTAGAAGCTGGTCACCTGTGAATTTGATGACCTATTCCTTCAATCTCATAACGAAAGTGCTTATCAGAGATACCAAAACATACTGTGTTTGATCAGCTCAGCCAGACTTTATTTTATTTTACTTCAGTGACCGATCCTCCAAGAAGGTTATTTTTGCCTTCAGACTAGACATTTCGTAAAAATTGATGCAAAATTTTTCAGAAATTTTTATTGTAAGTCGCATGGAAAAAACGTTCCCGAATGCAATTATTTTCCCGTGGCATTCTTTTGTTAGCGTATAGGACCTCTACGCTGCCTATACTATAGGTAAACTTTCGCCACTTTGAAAAATCTACTGTTAAGGGTGTTGACAAGCACACTGCTGCCAACTATCCAAAAAGAGAAAGTCAAAAATAACATGGTAAAGCCTGAGATCCAAAAGAATGAAAAAAAACAGCACAAACACGAAAGGTATGGCTCGAACATGCTTTTTGAACGTATTTGCTACTTCGGGAAGGATAGATTGCAGAAAATGCTGCATTCATAAGCAGAGGCGTAACAAGGGGGGCACAATTTCCCGGGCGCCGAATCAGTATATGGGTCGCCGAAAAGTCCCAACAGTGTCACAAGTACTTTCTTCAATACAGTACATTGCTTCCGACAGACCTCTGGTTCGAACATGGGGGCGCAAAAGTTGCTTCTTGCCCCGGGCGACATCCAACCTCGTTACGCCCCTATCGATAAGTGATTCCCTGTATTTGATGCTTGATTTAAGTAACAAGCGATGCTTTAGGTTATCCAAGAAGGATATCTTCCTCCCCGCGAGCGGAAGTCAACGATACCTTCCACGCTGTACAGAGGACATGTTGTGAAATTGGCGCGAGCTCCTAACTCCAATCCCCATCGAGTAAGGCATTTGGATGTTGTGCATTTTTTGACAAGTCATCGGATTTGTAACTTCTTCTTGTGAAAAACTGACCATTTTCAGCCGTATCGCACAACATTTATGCCTTTACGTTTACCGCAAATCTGATTTAGGATGCGGACATGGGCGTCTGAAAGATTTTTCCAGGGGCGGGGGGCAACAGCGGTGAAAGGTCGTTTTATCACTCGAAACTAATGGAAAAACATTTTTCTCCTTAAGCGTTGATAGGAAAATATCAAATTTCAAAATCCAGGAGGGCAAGGCCACCCCTGCACCCCTTCCGACGCCCATGGATGCGGAATGGTAAGTAAGCCAATGCGCGTTCATGGTTGACCATACTTCCGATTTTGACCGGACAGTCCTGGTTTTTGGGTTGCGTTCCAGTTTGTTGCTCGATTCGTCCCGGAAAGCTAATCAGCGACGCAGCAAAGTGGCAAATGCTGGGATGGCGAAAGGGAACGATCGAAATAAGCCGTGGATTTTCTGCTCGCTCTAATTGCCATCATCGTAATTCGAAAATTTCGCCACTTAGATGACGCTCGTATCGATATAGAAATATTTAATTGTGATCAATCCATTTTTCAGCGAGAAAGCTCATGTTCCTGTACAGTTTTGCAACAATCACCCACTTTCTTTTGTTCCCGCAACATGAAACAACTTTGATTTTCACGTCGTTGTTTTCTGACTAAGTTCCCGAAAAAAACTTTCGCCAAAGCCGGTTTGGTGCTGCAGTCTGGAAAGCTATTTGAGAACACTGCACGTTTAGCTGCACAGCACACGTTAATTGAGGATGTTCGATTTTTGAAACATCTGTCAAAATTGCTTTATTTTTGTGGTCTGCATCTTTCATGTTGGCGCAATTGATCAAAACCGGCACTGTTTTTCTGCAGAGCTCCGTAGGACGGTACCCGATGCATTCTCTCAATTCTGGCTTCACTGGCTTGAAAGTGCCAATCAAAGATCAGATGGTAAGATACGTGTCGTCGCCACGCATGACTGAACTGTAGTTACAACAAGTCAGTACCAAACAGTCAGTTTAAATCAACTGACAAAGTGAACATCGTAAGCCGCGTAAGGTGTTCAAGTGGCTTATAACACGTGTCCATTCGCCGTGCTGGAATTACTTGCTCGAATTCTTGCTTGGATTCGATTTTTAAGCCGCAAAGAGTCGCTAACCCACCAGCAACCGGCTTTGTTGTTCGGCTTCACCCACGTCGTGCGACAAAAGAAGAAAGCGGACAAGTTTGAGAAGGACGGCGTGTTAAGTTACTTCTTCCAGTTTCGGTCCCGACCACTCAGGCTGCTCCTGGATTTTTCTATAACTATTCGAGCCTTTTTTTGCATTAGAATACAACTGAACTTCATGTCTGTCTCCAAAACATTTCTTGGCCCCTTTATGCTCCCCCCACTTGGCCTCTGTATGGCCCCACACCCTTGAGAAAGAAAAATACCGGGAACTGAGTTCAAAATTTCCTGAATATTGATCCCCCTCGCATTTGAGTTTCAAGCTGCAATTTCTCGCCTGCACAAAAGTAGCATTGTACGAAGGTTTACGAAAGCTCAAGGTTTATCTTGTCGTTTGAGGTTTTGTGCTTNTGGGTGTGCGTACTACTGGGGGGATGAAACTCCTACCTTTCGCAATACCTTTNAATGCATTTTCAACTCTAACCTCAGAATGTTTCTTAGATCTAGAAAGAGTTATCTTCGCAGACAGACCTGATTTTACGCAATGTTGCCCCAGTTTGCCATTACCACAATTTCATCATTTTTCTAACGTAAGAAAAATAAGTGTTGATTTTTTAGTTTTCACTATGAAGTTCGGCACAGTTTTTAATGGGTTTGCAAAGGTATGTTTTCTTTTGAGAGCAAATGTGAGTTATGGCAATTTCAACATAAATGCACAGTTTTTGCGAATCTGGGACTTTCGACCGCAATGTGTTTAAAACTTTACTCTAGATTTTGCGGGCATAGGATTTTTTTGCATAAATAATGTTGAAACCGCTTTTCTGTAGAATCCATTGTTACTTTTGGGCCAGTGTTTCCCAACATTTTTAGGCTTCCGGCACCGCACAGAAGAGAACTATAATTTGCAACACCAGTGGCGAACCCATAGCAATTTGATTTAAGCTTTAATAATATTTTGAAACTCTATTTTTTAATGAAATATTCAAAAAACATATTCGCTCGCGGCACCCCTGAATGCTGTAAACTGCACCCTAGGATATCGCGCCATCCTGGTTGGGAACCACTGTTTAAGATCTTTATTATTCGCGGGGTATCTGGTTAGATCCAAATGTTGCGATCACTGACACTCGGTCGCGTGGAAGCGATGTGAACATTTTGAATGGTCAATTATTACCAAACAAGACTGCCTCGCGCCATTTTGACCTTTGGATAAAAACGTGAAGGCAAGGTGCACTGATGTCCCGCCGCCATCTTGTCTCTATCATGTCAGCAGTCTTCACACTCCGCAATGCCACTGCAAAGGTTTTGCGGCTGGTGACAACGCAGCTTCCGTAACAGGACAATGCCAGTTTTTGCTCTTGGATGAAAGGTCATCCGCTGAACCCCCCACGACCCTTGCGTGCTTGAATTGCGGTGCCCGCTGCCAGGACCAACCGCTCATTGTTTATTGTTGCCTGCCGCTTGGCGCACGTAGCCATAGAGCAGTGGCGGTCAAACTGCGGCTCTTTGAACCTTTGCATGCGGCTCTTTGAGCTTTCCGAAAAATTGTATATTTGTTTTTTTATCTCTATTGCAAAGTGCAGAAATATTTTTAAATGGTGCTGTGGTAGCTAGTGTGCCGTACAGCATTACTTTTGCAAGTCGTTCCAACAATAATTATGATGTCACAGAAGCGTAGATTGCAAATAAATTCGTTTTTTAGATTTTTATGTTGCGGTTCTTTGAAACTTGGGTTTTACGATATGCGGCTCATATATAGAGCAGGTTTGGCCACCCCCCTTATATATATATATGCATCAAAACTACCGGCGTAACTAGAGGTTTGAGCCAGGGGGGGAAAGCTTATCTGAAGAGAGCCCACTAGCCAAAAATCAGAAAAAGGTTGAGCAATGATAGGGAATCTCTGGATGTCGTGGATGTCCATACTAGATAAAAAAAAAAGAAAACACCCCCAAAAGCGCAAAAAACAACAAAGTAAAAAATACTAAATATCAAAATGTCAATTAAATGGGCCCAGTTTTACATTTAGCTTGCCAGGGGGGAAGCTCGCCCCCTTGCCCCCCCCCCCGTCAGTTACGCCACTCATTAAAACACATCACGCTCGTAAGATTTTCCCATGGGTGTCAAAATGCAGCTGATTGTTGCTGTTTCGTGTGCTTAGTGCCCGAGGCTGCAATGGTGTGCACAGCGCTAGAAGTGTGTCCTGCTCCCGGGTCGCTAAAGCCAAAGTCTTTTTTGCATCAACCATTCAACGTGACTCTTTCCGGGTTAAAGGATATTTCCACGATCAAAGCAACCGCCTGAACAAACACGTCACAGTAAGCATTGTCGTGCAAGCCGTTGCCTTACGTGGCAATGCTCTGAAAAACCGTCGCCCCTCCCCTTTGGAACGCCACGGGGGGGTAAATTCAAAATGGTTGATGGGTCATTAAGCGCTTTTTCTTATGAGTGCTTTTTGTTTCAGTAAACTGACGTGGATGCAATGATAATAAGCAACGCAACAATTTACAGGTTGAGCTTTTGCTGATTACTGACCGAACACTCTGATCTAACTGCAATACTACCATGGGCGTCGGAAGAGGGTGGAAGGGGATTCTTTCCCCCTGGATTTTGAAATTTTATATCTTTGTATTAACTTCCTAGTAGCAAAAAGGTGTTCCCTTAATTTCGAGATATGGTGAAATGAAATTTCACCACTGATGGCCTCCACCAGGCCCGTAGCCACCAGGGCCATTCAGGGGCAATGACTCCCAAATTTTTTTGTTCCCCCCCAAATTTCCTACCCAGAAAATATTATTTTGAAAACATATAATCAAACCAAAGATCTTGCCCCTTAAATGTGTATTTTTTCTCCCTTAAACCATAAAACCTGGCTACAGGCTTGGTGGAAACCAGATGGCTAAACGCCGTCGTGCGGTTGAGATCCAAAATATACTCAAGATGTCGCTGTGATGATACCGATATACCGCATGATGTTGCGCCAAAGGTTATAGGCCTAGAGACTAGTAACAGGAGTATAGAATTCAATGATGCAAAGATCATGATCATGTTGTGTATACAAATGCCCCGAAGAGTTTGTGAGTAAAGAAAAGTTGGGTGGGCAGTGTCCCCGAATGTTCTCCGCCGCAATAGGCTCCGATGTGCTGCAGCGTTTGATTTTATTCAAAGTATAAAGAGCGGCGTAACTGAAAGTTTGATCCAGGTCGGTAACTTACCTGAAAGGGGACCACCAGCCAACACTCTTGAGAAATGAAGGTGAACTGGATATGGATTGCTATACTGAAACACTAAATCACCGAAAATACTCCGAAAAACGCAAAAAAGCAACTTACTGAAAACCTAAAGATTCTAAAACCCGAATACAGTAGAATTCGCCTATAACGACCCTTTTTCTCCGTTACCTTGAAGTGACGTTATAGGGCAATTTTACTGTATAAGCCAAGTGACGGCCGTTTTTTCCGTCGAAACATGCCAGGGGGTCGATTCGTCCCGCCACTAAGTATAAATCAAAACCAGCCAGAAATGTTCATCTATCTAAAATAAACGGTATAATCTCTCTCAAACAAAAGAAGTCCAACTTCACGGCTAAACGTTTTGGTGTGCAATCTNACATAAACAAGCCAGCGCAAACTTTTCGTCCAGTACGGCCANGGCCGAACCTGTTTTCTGACTNAACAGTATGTTTCAGTTTTAGAAAACGTGCCCAAACAACTGCTGATAGAAACTGGAAAGCCCAGGATTACTGCTCTTTGCTGCATTCCACCAATTCANCGCCCACTGCAGTTGTATCCGTCGTTCNTGCATGGATTTTGAATACTAAGTTAGAAACAGGGTTAGAAATNTGCAGACGATCTTTCGAAGCTTGAACTCGAAGTAAGCNAATGCTCCAACTTCTGAAACGGCACTGTAGCTTAGATGTTTTCAAGGAGTTGGCTACTAATTTCACTATTCACGATGCCATAACAATNTTGTCGAANCTTTCAGTGTCTGAAAGTGAGAGCTGTATTTNCCGGTGTTTGGAAAGTTTGGGTCTGCTTTTGTTTTTACCCGCCGCGAATTCCACGTCAGACCACCAACGCGCNTAAAAACTTATTTGCGTGCAACCAAGGCCAACGCGGGGGGATACGATCACATGTGGGCCTGGGAGGATGGAAATACGTACGCTAAAGTTTTTCGTTTGCCAGTAGGCTATAACAATTAATCTATTTCTAAATCTTAGAATGGTACCTATTTTTTATATATAAGATGATTGCTATAGTAACAAGCTACACAAGTTTCTATGAGGGAACCAGAAGTTAGGGGAGAAGGTATCGGTTTTGTACAACCATGACTTAACGCCGGTACACGATTCGACGATTTTACATGTTGACAAAGAACGAGTTGACAGACTTTATTTGGACAAAATTGCTGAAACTTATATTTTTGATAGAAAGAACACACAGAGACGGTTGGGTTGATTTTTTAGAACGGATTGAGAATTTTGTTGACTCGTAACATTGCTTAACCTTACTGATAGGCACGCTTTAATAATTGTCTTTTGGCTCAATGGCGAAGAGTCAGAACAACAACTGTATAGTGTGCATTGCAGTCAATGGTTTCCAGAATGCGAGATGTAGAATTGTGGAGAGCAATGTCTCCTCTAATTTTTGAAACTTCAAGGAAATGGATAGCCTTTTAAGCAGTAAATATTTCGTTTACGATTGCACCAACGTTTTCAGTTCAGGTTAGATTTTGGAACTTCATTCCGCAAGTGCACTGTGGCAAAAAGTGTTGTACGGCCGGGCATCGCTTACTATGAATGGCTGAAAAAGGTCATCTTTTTCCAGGGAGCACGGGGTGGCAAAAAGAACCGCTTGCTGTGGGAACAATAGCTCCATGGACGCACGATTTCTACTGATTTTAGCTGTACCACTAAAAACGAGTTAGCGACAGCTCTGACAAACTATTTCAACTGATGTTGCTTACAAGTTTTGATTATGCAGCATGTATCACCGGACTCCACCTGCACTATATAACGATAACATTCTGAAAATATAACTTCAAAGCCATGATTAGGAAAATGTGAATCATGCTGTAGCAACAAATCGACGAATTATAAAAAGTTCGGAATCTTAAAAAATTTCTTCTTACTGAAAAGTCGCTGCAGTGATTTCCGTCCATTATGTTTCCGGCATACTTTCAACACACTGTAGCTGCAATTAACAACAATGCAACGTTGTATTGTTGTAGATAAATTTGTTTCACTTCGTTCTTACTCTCTTTCGCGCTCCTTTTTGCTCTGACGTTGTTTTAGTCTGTGTAACCCCTGGAACTTACTCCTACAGACCAGTAGTTTTCAACCTTTTTTGTACCGCGACCCAGGCCGGTAGTCACCGGGGGGCATTGCCCCCAAATTTTGTTGTGCCCAGAAGAAATTGTTTTAAACATATAATAAAAACAAAAATCTTGCCCCCTAAAAATGTATTTTTCCCCCCCAAACTTGAAAACCTTGCTACGGACCTGGTCTCCACTGGAAAAAATGCTTTGCCCACCCTCTGGAAAAATCACTGTTGGCCTTCCCTGGAAAAAAATCTTTCCGATGCCCACGAGTAGTATTGTTTTGGAGCGGTCTAATGTGTTTTGCCGACCGACTCCTATCGCGTGAATAGTTTGCCCTAAGTATTTCAACTTACTTTCAAGAAAAGGTCGTAGCGTGTGACATCTGCACGCCTGGGTCTGACCGCGTATCCATTTACTATTGTATCGAACTTTTGATTCGCTTTCACATTGTTGGATCACGTATTTACAAGCCAGGCATTGTCAACTCTCGAAGCTGCTCCAAATGTTGTTGAAAACAACGTCGCTCTCTCTGAGGTCAAGTAAGCGTGGCGCGTTCGGTTTGAGGATAGAGTCAAGAAGTTGTAACGAAATGCAATTCCAGGAATATGTGCTCGGCGTGGAGTTCACTTCAAACTTAAATTATGTGTGAAAAACACACCTGAAAACATTTTTGTTCTCGTTTCCGCATCATTCAACCTGCACCTGACTTCCACCACGATCTCTTGTTGGACAATGCGGGCTTTCTATTGATGCGTCACAGTGTGTATTTAAACGTCACATTGTGTGAGTTTTAGATGACATTCGATGTGGGTCGTGCGTAAAAGAACAGTTCTGTACTGGATTTAAAGCTAAAATTTGAAAGGCTGACTGCAACTTTGTAAACATTTCATAGTTCAAACAGTTGCTTCTATTTTTTTTAGCTCGCTGACGCGTTCAGGAAATCTCCAAAGAATACTGTTTTCAACAACCTTTCGAAGCGCTCCTGAAAGCACTCGAGCCAGTCTGAGTCACATTAAAATCGATAAAAGTGTTTCCTGGCCTTGAAGCGGTTTTTCAGCTTGCTATTTCTCACAACGCCAGGCCACGTTTTTTGGTTCATTCTCTTTGATCGGATGTTTTCACCATTAAAAGTCATCGACATGTTTCTGAAAGACAACTGTAATAGCCATTATCTAAAAGAAAAACTGATTTGCCTCATCGTATTTTTTTCTATTTATTTTCAAGCTCTTTTTCATTCAAATACACAACTGCTGTTAGAATAGAGAACTTGGAAGTCTTGCAAGTTCGTATAATTAACTAACGTGCAACACACAGCTAAGATTCGTGTCGGTCTTTGCGTTTCATTTAATGAATCGTTGCTGGCGATGAAGACAGTTGTGTTCAATGTCCAGTGTGATTTTATTTGAATCAAAGGCTGTTACATTGGAATTTTCTGTAGAACGGAATATATCGCCCAAGCACATTTCGGGCGAGATCGTTCGTCTCAAGCTTCGGCCAATTACCTTCGCACAACAAGGCGAATGTACATCACCATCAAGATGCAACGTTTTGCACTTTATTTCTACTAATTGGCTCAAACCACTGGTCAGAACTGTTGCCACAAAGTCTTCACTAGGGGGCTTCACGTTTGTGCAGGGGGGCGTGACATTACAAAATATGGCAAAGACTCAACTGATTTATAGTGTTTCTTATTTGAATTTGGGGGTCTTGGAGCTTTGGTTTTGGGGGGATAAGCCAACACAAGGCCCCGTGGCGATGGGGCTGTCGCTGGACTGTCATTTGGAAATTAAAAAAAAACGGATGAACTTATCTTTTTCAAGTGCTACAAGAGCCCGGAAGCACAGCGTCCTTTGCAACGCCCGAAAACCCGCGGAAAATGGACAAACTACCCGATGACTATCGAAATTAAAAAAGTGGCTGGGTAAGCAACCGAATGCTTTGTTGATCTCCAGGTTATAATTCGACGTTTGTGCCCGATTTTGCGTGTAGGCAGTGATCCACTTGGTGGCGTGCTCGTCATGTGAAGAGCGAAATTACCAGGCCCGCAACCGAGGGAGACTAACGGGTAATTGCCGCCGCGAGATTTTTAAAAGCATTTTCAAAGCGCCAAATAATTTTTTTAGCCTGTTTACATGGCGCATTTCATTGCGCGTGTGACTTTCTTAAGCGTGACTCAGCAAATAAAGAGCCACAATCGACCAAAAGCCACAATTTTGCCACAATGAAATGCGCCATGTAAACAGGATATTTCAGTTGTTAGGTGAAACAACACATTGCAATAATTTTTCCCTTCCGAAAATGTCAGCTGTTTGCGGCTCTGGGCGGCCGCAAAGCGTGGTTTGCTAGAAGTTCTACCTTTACACACATTTAACTGATCAGGCGCAGAAGGCACTGACGTCATGCTGTGCTTCAATTTTACACCGATCAAGTGACACTCTCTCGTCTGTTTGTAAATGCTTCGTGAAAGCAGCGTCGGAATATGATTGCAAAGCTATAGTCTCATGATTGCTCCACCAGTCGCACAACCAGCCTTCTCGGCTAGTGTCGAACGAAA
>JGI24158J21664_10008675_pt1 | contig 13537 bp, 9 predicted proteins | sample Ectturendosymbi3_FD_21664 | JGI IMG/M metagenome (IMG submission 21664) | reverse complement strand
AGCAAGGTAACTACAGAATTTGCCTATAACGTCATCTCTAGGGGTTGCATAAAGAACATTATTGCCGAATTAGCACTATAAGCGAATTGAAATGCATACAAAAGATGAGATGCCATCGCGACCAAACAAAATATAACGTTATGGGCGAATTAACGTTGCAGAGGAAGGCGTTATACACGAATTCAACTGTATAGAACAGATTTACATAAGGTTTCAGCCCCATTCGGATTAAACTAAAAAGATAGTTTCAGGGCAAATAGTTTATTTTTAAGCCAAATTGTTATTTTCAGGACAAATTGTTATGTTCAGGGCAAATTTTTTCCGCACCCCAGTAAAATGCCTTCCCGTACGCCTATGCACAGTACAGCCATGATTTGTTTCGGGCAGAAATGTACCAGGATTTACTGTAACGCTGGTTGTCACGTATTCAGAAACAGACAGCGTAAAATTTAATGGTGCTAGTGTACGTAATGTTAGAAAGTTAGATTTTCAGGCAAATTTCTGCGAAAATTTTGCCGAAGTCAAAAAGCAGCACTATTGTGGAGACTTAGTTTCAGGATGGGCAGTTTTGCAAAAGACTGTCTTCAACCATTGGTGTAGATGATTTCAATCAAAACGTTAGAGAAGTATTTACCTAGCTATATATTGACCTATAGCTCAAAATGTAGGGACGTGACTAAGAACTAAAGATAAAGTATGCATTTATCCTTATTTCTTGTGATGTCGCGACAATGCTGACCAACAAAACAAAAAGATGTTTTTTCCGTAACTCTTACACTTTGCGACTTTGTGCTTGTGCTGAATTCATTGGTTCGTAAGTCATCTGATTGACCTGAGTTTAACCAAACCCGCAATGCAGCAATGTTTTCATCCAAGTGCGAAACATTTGGTCTACAGGTGTGTGACACCTAGTTTTGCTGTGCATTTTTTCCTGTTAATGAAGATGAAACTTGGTACTTTTTTGCCAATTCACCGTTGTGCATTTTGATTTGTGTCTAATCACAAATATATTTCGAGTCGTTATGCAAGTAGAACTCTTAGAATGAACCATTTGAGATTAATTCCATCCATTAAAATCTGATGTTAAGCCTGAAAAATATGATTGTGAAAAGACTGAACTACGTGGCATCACTGACAGAAGTCACAAGACAACAGTCGCTAGACGATTAGGTATGCAGAAATTACATTGTAGTCGAGATGGATATGTGGGTATGTATGCAGGGGCTAACAATGGGAGATTGAAAGGATACATCCTCCACCCGCCAGCAGTAAAAATAGATTGATATCGTTTTGTGATTTAAGCTACGCTAACTTTAGGCCAAATTTTTTTGCTGCTGGTAAGGAGATATCAGTGGAGATTTTGGCGTGACTGGGGCTGTATGTATGATGCCCAGTAGGATCAAAAAGATTTACAGCTTTTTCAGAAAACGCAAATATGCAAGAAAAATATGTATCGTCTTTGCAACGGGAAGCAACGTGAAGAAAACATCAATCGCGCTGTAACCCACACTTCTTGTAAAAGGCATGAAAATTGATGTGTTCTGCTATAAGATTGATGTGCAAATGCGACCAGTACGACTCAGCATTTTGTGCGCTGCAACTGACAGCTCTGATGAAACCCAATTGATGTATTCTATTACATTGCTGTGCTTGTTTGTTTCGTAATACGATATTAATGCAAGCAGGCTGAACTACAGTACCGTGTCCAGCAACAAATTTTTAAGTATATTAATTTGTGAATCATCTGCAAGGATCAAGCAAAGCGTGATTAGTGATGCTTTCAAAACACCTCTACAAACAAGATTGGGAATCTGTATTTAAAAAACTTCACTTCTGCATCGACTTGATGACTATATTGGTTTCGCACCAAGCTGCACCCCCCACATTTTGCAACAAAATTGCGCCCGTGTACACCAAGCGATGTGCTTGGACTCTGTGCCGCTTACGTACAGTTTGCAAAGAAGATAAATTTCAAGTGTTAAACTTTAACAAGATGAAAATAGCGCGACGTGCAGCAAAGCAGTTAAATCAGCGGCTTGCATAAGTTCTTGGTTGGGTAATAGGCTTACAGATATGTGCAGATGATAGAAATTGCTGATTGTGGCAATGCACGATACTCCACAGGCCAGACAACTGAGTTGTGTATATCAGCAAATGTGTCATCGGCGTGCTTGCAAATATGGCAAAGAAGAAAATAAGATAAGAAGTGTACCACTTCGTTAAGGTATATTAGGCTACACACAAGTGTAGGATGCACCTGTACAAAAGCAGTAGGTGTGATTATCGCTATGCATTCGTAGAGTATGGCGTGGCAGTTAGACCGTTGACAATGATAAAAGCATTTCTTAAACCGCGTACCGAAAAACCCTCGTTGTCCAGGCGAGTGATTTTCAACAGTTTTGTAGTTCTCACCGAAAGTTTGGATTTAACAGTAGCTCTGAAACGTGTCTGAGTCATTGCTGGTTTGAGCGTCGAGAGAAATATGTGATGGTTTTCCACATTATTCGAAGTCTTACTATTTTGTATGACACTCTATCCATACAAAATAAAGATGTATTCTCAAACTCTTGCGAAATGTCTGCCGCTTCAGCGTTTGTTTGTACTAGTGAAAACCAGCTGGCGATCTGCGTTGATTGATGGTTTGACGAATGTTAGCCTGCTTTCTGCACATTTGCAGCCCACTGGAGATCCGACTTGACTTGTTCCTTTGGCTCAACTTCCAATCTATGCATGATGTCCGTTTTACCTTGCTACATGACGATGACACGTGCACAAAATCAAACACTGAAGAACAAGCTTTCTTATACGTAGTATAGCAGTAAATTAATCACATAAAGATAAAATGTGTAGTGAACGGGATGGTGGATAAAGTGGTCGTACTGAGAAGCATCGGTCATAGCTAGCAGCCCATGCAAAAAAATATTGAAAATGTTACAATCTCGTCAAGTATTCTGTCATACGCGAAAGTGCACCAGCGAGGGTAACGTTATATAAGACCAATAAGCATGTTATACTCATCACAACAGCTTTTTTTCTAAAACGTTTAATCCGGAAACCTCGCTGTCCGACTCCGACACGGAAATTTAGGAACGGATATGTCAAATCTGAAGAAAAAAAACGCTAAACCGGAATACGCCAGCTGTTACTTGGTTGTTTATTAAATCACAATGGAAGTGTGAAAGTCAATTTTCTACGCGCAATGAATGTAACAGTGGCAGACCTTGCAGGACGCAGTTTAGGTCTCTTGTACAGTTCTTTTTCGCGTTTAATCTCATTCTGAATGCATACTAGCTTACGCAGAGGCGTAACGAGAGGGGGCAGTGGGGGCGCAATTAGCCGGGCGCCGAATCACTATGGGGCGCCAAATCACTGCGGGGGCGCAGAAAAGTTCCAAGAATGTCACAAGTACCTTTTTCAATAGAGTACATTTGCTTCCGAAAGACCTTAGGTTTGAACATAGGGGCGCCAAATTTGCTTCTTGCCCCGGGACCCATCTAACCTCGTTACGCCCCTGAGCTTACATATATGTACTGTTAATAAACAAAAAAACTATGAGTGTTTCATTAAGTCATGTTCCACATGCATTCTACATATTTGCTTTGCTTAAGCTGACAGTTCGTCTGAGACTACAGTAATTTCTGTTCCCCTTTGAGCGTCGGCTTAGGCGAGTTCTACTATACTGCACATCGTCACCTGCTTACACTGTTAACATTTGCTCTGGAAAGAATTTCGCTCTTTATACTTGCGATTCTGATCATCCGGATACTTCGCTTATCCGACATTATTTGACGAAACAAAGTAGTCCGGATGAACGAGGTCTGACTGTATTTCGGATTAATGACTTTTAGCAGATATAGACGTCGTATAACTTCTTTTGTATAAGAACTTAAAAATATTGAAACTTAATTATATTTTTATCAATTCGAATGGTAAAATTTATGCATAAATTTCACCACGGAAAATTAACAGAAACATACACTGAATTTTTCAAGATATTTCCTCTATTCATTCTTATCAAACCAGATTTGCTAATACGGAAAATTACTGTACTTTGTTCAACGAGTTTCATAAGCAATGCCGGAAAAAATGAATTTAGTATAGGGGAGCTTTTCTCTTTACAAGAGTTTGTTTTCTCTTAGTAATAAGGGAACAAAACAAAATTTCATGTTTGTTGTCTCCTATTAAATATCATTATGTATTACCTCCATTTCTTTGTAATTTTTTCTATTTTGGAACGTGTGAGTTTGTGTTATATTACTATTTACCTATTGTTCTTATTAGACACATTTAATAGGATATGTTGACCAGAACCTCAGAGTTTGTCGATGTCCCAGCTTCGGAAAAATGAAATAACCCACTATAAACAGCAACGACCGCATTTTTTGTGTTTTGCTATCAAATGTAGCGTTTGTTGAGTATTGCTTTCTATTTTCTTCGTCTTTATGTGGATATGTGCGGTTTACTCGCCGTCGTTAAATGCACTGCATCTCTCTCTCCACGTTAACCTATGGTCACGAATCTTGGGTGATGACTGAAAGAGTGATATCTCAAGTACAAGCGGCAGAGATGGGATTTTTGCGAAGAGGTCACTCCGTGCCACTATTCACGACAATTAAACGCAGCTGTGAAATTCGTAAAGCTTTGAATGTCAAACCCCTTCTCAGAATCGAGAGATCCCAGCTACGACGGTTCGCCCAAGTGACTAGAATGCCCCAGAATTGATCAGGGAGGCAGACCCTGCTGGTGTGCTGGCTACACCCCGGGGAAAGTGGCTAACAGGTCGATCAAGGACCAGTTTGCGTGATTACATCTCTGACCTTGCTTGGTACCGTCTTGGTTTGGAGACAGCAGAACTATCTGAGATTGCTGTTGGCCGTGAGGTATTTCAATCCTCTGAGAGCGGCCGACCCACGACTCTTCTAGAGGAAAAGGTGGTATGAAAATGAAAGAATTTGACAACATTTTTTTGATCTTGCAGATCGCTAAAACAGGCCCAAGCGATGTCCAAAAGTTCTAAACCAGGAATTCTTGATCGACTGGCTGCTGGCCCAGTGATTGGTGACGGAAGTATGGTTATAACCTTGGAGAAAAGAGGCTACTGTAGAGCTGGAGCATGGACTCCCGAGGCCGTTGTAACATATCCAGAAGCGGTAAAACAACTGCTTCGAGAATATCTCCGAGCTGGAGCCGACGTTTTGCAGACACCTTGTTTCTACGCAAGTGATAGTTTTCTTAAAGCGTCAACAGCTGATGGAGAAGAATTTCAATTTACTGTGAGTAAAACTGTTCATAGGTCATTAGGTGTAAAAGAAAACCCATACAGAAAGAATGCACAGTTGCCAAATATTTTTGCGATCGTTTTCATTTAAAGCTTCCAACAGCCCCACGTCAGCAACTTGCAGATGTTTATTTGGAATCACCGTCGATGACTCCACGTAACTGCAGCTTAAGGATTTTTTGTTTGGCACCTGCCCACGTCGCAATGCAGGGTGTTCTTCAGCTTTCACCAGCGAGCGTCACGCAACTGTAAGCACAAAGTGAAACATGTTGCAAAAAAATCTCAGTTCTACACAGTTGTTTGTTATGTATGATTCAGTAGATTTTGAAGGTTTTTGTTTTTCAGGCGAGAAAAAAAATTTAAGTGAAAAAGAGTGAAATATTTTGGGGAAAGAAATGAATGAAACATTCGGCCAAGAGAGAAAGAATGAAGTTTGTAATTGTTTCAATTGAAGGCACATGCTTTCAGAGCCACAAATTGGTTTTAGCAGTTGGATGATAATAGGCTTGTATAATGATGTTAATAATGTTGAAGTAGTCGATTGTGTTGTCTGGCTGTGGCCAAGTCTTGCGAAAAAGCTCTTTCGACAGCAGTTGTGGCAAAGAAGACCTCAGATCATTTTGGTAGCAGCACTTGCAAATATTGTTTTTGATAGGAAAGTTGGCTGAGTGGAGTAATTACATAATTGGTTTGCTGCTTACAGAAAGCAGTTTTTTTTATTTATCGTTATAATTGATCAGCTTTGCTTATAAGTATAAGTTAAAACTAAGCAGTAGGAAAAGACAGGACTTTTTAATGAAAAAATGGGTTAGAACAGTGATTTGCAGCAGATCTGGAAAACACCAGCAGTAAAAACATCATGTCTCAAGTCAGCGAAAAGCTGTTGTGATAAACTGGAACTTCTTTAGCGAATGTTTTCGGCTGATATTAAAAACGTTTTTGTTTACTGGAAAGGTTGTTTCTTTGCTGACTGATGTGTACAGTGACTGAAATCAGTGAATGATCACATTACAACATTAATGTTTAAGATTCACGAACAAGAAAATTGCAGGGGTTGCATGGGTGAACATTTTGGTATACTTTAATTCAGCAGTTCACGGAGTCCCAACGGATCTGTGTACTGTGGGAGTTCCAGCAAAAATTCTAGGGTTTCACGAAGGAGCGTCAAAAGTGTTTTCTTTTTATCTTCATAAGCCAAGATATTGCTCACCAGACGAATATCTCTTAGAATAGGTGTCCCCGGGGTTGAACCACTGCTCACGTCTTCACTAAATGTAGCCTACCTGATTGCTGTAACCGAACAAAATCAACATTGTACAGATCTGTTTGTTGAGGCTTGAGATTACGAGCGGGGCACAGCCAAAATTGTTCAAACATTTGACGACGCGAACACGAACCAGTGGTATCGGTTGCAATGACTACGTTTGACTCCATTCTGCATTGTCGGACTGACTGGACTATGATATAGCACGCGCAATGCTTTGCTCTTCAGGTAGCATGGGCCTCGGAGGATTTTTTCAGGGGTGGTCATTAGTGGATTTTTCCAAACGTTTTTCTAAGGGGAGGCCCAAAGTGGTGAAATTTGTTTTTTCCCACACGAAACTAAGAAAACAACCTTTTTTGCGGAAACTTTCAAAAACAGGGGGGCCAAGGCCCCCTGCCCCCCTTCCGACGCCCATGTCAAGTAGTACTTTACCTTTTGTAAATTGCACATAGATATCACGATTTTGTAATACACAGGTTTGTAGTGCTCTTTCCAAGTCAACTTTTCATCAATTGCGAGAACAACCAAATACATTTTAAATTAAAACTCTTTTGAAATGGTTTCCGTAAACATTTATTTCAAAAGAAACTGTTAGCTTTACTCCAAGTAATTAACGCAAATTGCGTCTTGTACGTGCTTCGGAGTTGCAATCAGGCCGGAAACGATCAGGCCAAATGGGGCACGAACCCAAAATATTAATTGCAAGCCCGAATTAGGCCCGATTCTGAAACGTTCCTGCAGTACAGTAGTAAATTTACCCCAAAGTAAAATTCACCAAATATTCAAACTTGAAGTCTAAATCCTTGCACTGAAATTGTGACTGAATGAAGCACAATATTTTATAAAGCAGATTCATTTTTTATCGTGGAATTTGGCTACGTCCTTGCTTAATATTGCACATCAAGGCTACAACACACTTGTTAATGTACAGGGCCGGCCCTAGCAGCTGCGGGGCCCAATGCAAGACCTAGGCGCGGGGCCCCTCTGAGCAGTGGTTTTATGACGTCATCGTGTTTAGTCAACCATGCTATACGATCAGGGTAGAGCGCATATATAAAGCCTTACAGCACGAGAACAGAGCACGTTTGCTAACGTTCGATAATAGAGGAAATCCATCGCTAGTTCTAACGAAAACGGTGTTTGTTAACAATGAGATTTATAAGCCGTTTCTACTAAGTTCTCGAGCGCAAGGGGTATCAGGAAAAAATGATCAATCTACCTAAACACCATGGCGCGGAGCCCGCAGGGGCGCGGGGCCCAATGCAGCCGCATCGTTTGCATCGGCTTAAGGCCGGTCCTGACATCATTGCATATAATACTCCAAAGTCCAAATCAAGCCCGAACTTGTTTACCGTTTCTCGGCCAGATCCCGTCCCGAAAAGTCAGGCCCACCTCCAACTCTGCTTAGCTCAAAACAATTTTTTTACCATGCTTTTCGTTTTCTCGCGGCTGAATTGTAGCAATTACTGATACAATACCAGCATTCGTGACTGCTGAGGCGTCACTGGCACAAAATGTGTTTTTGTAACATTAGTATTTGTCAAATATTTTTATGAATAATGATGTGAAACTGAACCTTTGGGGACTCCACAAAGGATGGTTTGCAAAACCTGTTTTTGTGTTATTTATCTGTACGATACGTGTTTGATTTTAAGGTAGGATTCTATCAATTTTGGTGCGTTCCCACGAATGCCATGGTGTTCGCACCTCGGAAAATGGAGTGATTTGTTGAATCAAACCTTATAAATATTAATGTACGTCGCGTGAAAAGGTTTCTGTTAAGACTTTGCAGAAAGATTTCATAAAGGTCAGGCTAGGAAAGTTGAGCGGTGACCGCAACATTTAAATTGTCATTGATTAAACAAACGTTTTTATTTAAAAAAAACTTACTAAGTGTTTTTTGGAAAGATACGGCGGAAGACTTCTCAGTTTTTGACTAATCGATGCTTCTGATCATCGTTGCACCGTAACATCATACCGTGAGGGTTAGTAACTTTTTCTTTCGAAGGCATAAAAAAGTTACTATTCAAAACAACATATAAGGTGGTGGTTTGCGCTTAGTTTGCATATGGGTTTACCATAACACTTGAAATAAATTACCAAAAAATTTGGTTACAAGGTTAAAACCAGCTATTTTAGCCCTTTACGAATACTAGTTCTAAAGCCCCTTGACAAACTTTATTTCTGTTTCCGGATGTAAACAGTATGATGAGAAAATTCTAATATTAAGAATTGTGAACTACACAGAACTTAGCAAGCGCAAAAAACAAGTTAGTGTTGCAAGCAGGAATGGACAAAGTGATTTACAACCGTTGCAGAACATCGTAACTGCATGACTATGTCAGATCATGGTTCCCAAACCACGCGCGTCAAGAAGCGATGAAACGATATTGTGTAAATGAGATCCATATTTAAGCTAACCCCACTTTTTCAGGCAGATGAAATCAACGAAGCTGCCTGCAGAATTGCTCACGAGGTGGCGAGCGAGGGCAATGCAATTGTTTGCGGATCATTCTCCCCTGTAAAATCTTTTCGTCAAGGGGACAAAGGGTCGATACCTGCTGCAAGAGCTGAATTTGAAGCTCAACTTGCTATTTTTAAAAAACATAAAGTGGATTTTGTTTTAGCAGAAGTGAGTCGTTTCTTGTAGGAGTAAACATGCAACACATGTATTTACTGTTGCATTACATCTGTATTGTTTGTGATCAGCCATCATTGCAATCTAAAAATGTTATCGAAACAGCATGGCTACAGCTACGTTATTATAGAACAATTTGGATATTTTCATGTACGTTTTAATTTTGCTTTCAGATCTGTTGTTCTCAGGCGCGCGTACATTTTTTGCATTGGTATTGAGTTGCTGACATAACATAATTTCTATACACAAAATAAAGCAACTGTTTTTTCGTCTTTCAAAACAAGCCTTATAATGAAACTGCTGCTTAAACAGCTAGCTCTCAAATCAAGTTGCCCAAGTTGCTGCGGTTACATTTTATGTTGATCACTTGAAACTGATGTAATTGTCTATGTTTAATAGGCTACTTGATATTGAAATTTCATTTAAAGCTGAGTTATAGATTTTAAAAACTCTTCCACACTGTCGATCATCTTTTACAACTGTGAAACTTGCTGATGATTACACGCTTGCAAGTGTAAATTTTCAAAACGTTTATTCATTAGATTAAATCACCTGTTCCTGTTGTTCGTTAGACACCTTTTTATCTTCAAAACTTGTTGTTTGAGGCTAGTCTAAAAAACTACGATTACGCACGTAAATCTAAAACCTTTCTCGTAGTATTGCAAGAAATTTTCATGGATTACAACTGTTTTGATATGTGCATAAGCCTTGTAATGAAACCAAAAAATTGAATAGAAAAATCGCCTGTCTGTTGTCGGGGGAAGGCTATTTGAGTTGCATGAATATACTCCACGAGATTAAAAGCCGAATGGTCCAGTTTAAAATCTAAATGTTTTTGAACAGTATTTTGGACACATTGAAGAATTGGAGATATGCGTCGATGTCATTAAACAAATAAATTTACCAGTCGCGTGCACTATGAAGGTAGGACTTCAGGGTGACTTTGCGGGAGTGTCATTGGAAGAATGTGCAATACGGATGGCAAAAACTGGAGCTGATATAATCGGTGAACATACCGTTTTAATAATATGTTTATAATATTAGTTAACATGTGCCAAAAACAATTTTCGGTAGTTTTACGGTAACATTTTATGTTAACCCAAGTTTCCTCACATTCATGATCATCAGCATTCCTTCTTATTGAATTGCACGAGCGTGGTCAGTTGAACACATTTCTATCATACGAATAATTTGAACTCAAATTATGAGTACAGCTAGAGCTATAGTTAGGAAAGTGACAGAAGCCGCAGCGTGAAGTCCACAGACGAGTTGAAACATTCGCAGCCCGTGGCGCTTCAAGCCTGGAGAAAAGGGTAGAAATCAAAATTTAACTTTGTGGGAAAATGAAATGAAATAAAACCAATGTTAAGATACTTTCTTCACTACTCTAACTGTCAGACCACTCGGAGCGCTTATTTAATTTTTATTTTTCAAGATATCGTTTGAGCGCACCACTTGCAATGTGAACAACAGTGATACGAACGACTGGTGATCGAGTAAAGTACTAATTTGCTTGATTCTTTTTGGCACGGAGTGATCCACTTATTGAAATAATAAACTTTTCATTTAACCGATTTTTCTTAAATCGAGTTTTTTCAATATCAGATATTGCGTTTGTTGCTATGAACGTAATTGGAAGATTCGAGCATTTTCAAAAATTATCTATATGAATATTTTAGATAAGGTTCATATTCGTTACAAGAGCTAGCAACTTACTCATTGAGGTTATGATATGTACTATAACGGGTGTCACCAAACGTTTTGAAACAGAAAGCTATACTTCTTGGGGACCGATTAATGCGAGAGGCTACCAGTTTGATTCACATTTCCGAAATAAAAAATGCTCAGTTTACCTTTAATTATGTTATCATTAATAAAATTAATGATGTTCATCTATGTGAAAACGCTGATCATGTTTAATGCTATTTTCAGAACAGGCCCACGGGTGACCCACACGGTCCGTGCTGTCGATCTGGTGCCTCCGGGCACCATGTTGGTGACCTTTGATATCTTCAATGGTTTTCGTTCAATGCCAAGCATCGCAAAAAAATTCAACCAACTCCATGAAATATTCATTCTTCATGCGCGCTCGTGGCATTCAGTGAACTGATAGAGCACAATTTGTGAGGCTAATATTTCAGGCATTTTGAGATCAAGACTACTTATCCCGGCAACAAAATGCATTGTCCAAACAGAATTTGTTTTAATAGTTGTCAGTGGTGGACTTAGGGTTGAGGTCCCGAGGCAAGGCTGAAAAGAGGCCCTCTGATGACGCCATCATACTCATTCAATCACGTTAAGACCTTTTGATCAAGCGTAGGAAGGTGATATACGGGCCACCCAAGGATACATTCCTGAGAATACCGCATGGCTGACTTAATAGAAAATGCACAAAGGTATTAATAATACACCACTTTCAAAAGATTTAAAGTTGGGAAGACAAAGCTAACAACACAGAAAAGTTAAGCGATAACAAGTTGGGATCGCCCCCCACTTCTTTGGTTTTGCGTTCCATTTCTCTGCATTCACCATCAAATAAACTGCAAAGTTTATAACCAATTTTCCCCCTGAAAAATGCTTAGTTTCCTGAATTTGTTCACAGCCATGTCCTTAAGGGACTCCATGAAACCACATGCAACAACAACCAAGCAGATTGGAAACAATCCGGGCAAAATCTCTGAAAATCTGGGCAAAACCCATGAAAGTCTGAGCAAAATCCTTGAAAATCCTGGAAAAAATGGCGCCCAACGTTGTTTGATTTCACAAAATGGCGTCCAACGTTTGCAGAAAAACATATGAAGACCTTTTTTGGAGGTCACCCAAAGGCTATTTTTATTTGAAAAACCTGCGTGTTACGTCAACTTATGAAGTCACCGTCAGTTTAACGGTTTCTTAAAAACAAAAAAATCTCCATTGGATAAACCCACACGTTAGCAGCGCTGTCATATGCTTGACCTCTGCATTTTGAAATGTCAATACCAGTGGCGTTATGGTGGTCATAGTTAATGGGTGTGCGTTGTTTGTGACGTCACAATGTGACGTCAAATTCACATTTCAGATCCAACGTTTTGGCGAAGTTTGCTGACACAATGCATACCATTATACACGCACTCTCCTTATTCATTGTTGCATAACTTAATATGTCATTGTATTGGCTTCAAACCATCAACGCTTCGACTTAAAATGCAGGTGCAAAATACACTCATCACTACGACCAAGCAATCGTAACCGCAAAAATATCAGACTGCGCTTTAAAACCGAGGAGTAAAACACACTCAACCCTGCAACAACGCAGTTTACAATTGCAAAAACAGTCTCAACGAATGTTGCTTTAAATACCAGCATTCGAGACCAGAAGGTGTGTGTCTGGAATAGCGCACTATAGCGGCCCATGCGTGCCACCCTAAAAATTTTGTTTTTAACATTTTTTTGAAAAAGACACAAAAAAAAATATTTTAAAAACTGAAACGATTAGTTTCGTTTCGAAAACACTTTCGTTTCACAAATATTTTTTAAATATAAACATTTACATTTAAAAAAATTTTATTTTCGTTTCGGAAACACTTCCACTTTTGTTTGCAAATTCAAATCTTTTCCTTTCAAAAACACAGTCAATTTTACTTTCCTTTCGAAATCACTTGCATTTCGCAAATGTTTTCTAAATAAAAACATTTTCGTTTTAAAAAATGTATTTTCGTTTCGGAAACACTTTCACTTTTGTTTCGGAAACACTTCGCAAATAAATCGAAAAAAAATCACATCAGTTTTGTGGTCTTGGCCCATGTGTGCCACCTTCCGTTGAGGGCCAGGATTTTCACTTGAGAAGGCTTGATTCGCAGATTCTCCTATGTCGATGTCTGGCTCCAGTAGCTCGCGATCGTACTGCGCGTACCTGTAAACTAGTCTGAGTCTTTCTTTGTTGTGACAACCTATTCTTTGGGGAATTTGTCTTTGAGGGATTTGTGACATAAGACGTATAACTTGTGGCTTAGAGTAAGTGAATGGTACAGTATCTGTTTGGCCAAGAGAAGCTGATGAGGTTCTGCGGGACAGAACCTCATCACATACGAGCATTTGCTCAACCCAACCCTTACCCAACGCCAAAATGCTGATGGCCAGGATAGACATGCAAGAGGAGGCTACAACTTGAGAACTCCAGTTTGGGTCCACTGTTCTAGATCGTAAACTCGCCGAGACTCCCAAAAAGGGCTAAACCTAAGCTGGAAACTAAAAGGACAAAAACGTGACAGATTACGCGGACATCAAATTTGTGCAATTCAGTGCTTATTAACCGTGTGTGTGTGTGTGTGTGTGTGTGTGTGTGTGTGTGTGTGTGTGTGTGTGCATACCCACGTAG
>JGI24158J21664_10008674_pt1 | contig 13538 bp, 9 predicted proteins | sample Ectturendosymbi3_FD_21664 | JGI IMG/M metagenome (IMG submission 21664) | reverse complement strand
GTCATTAAATTTCTTGCTTTTTAACTTCTGTAATAGCTATTTGTTTGTTGAAGTGTCTAATAACGAAATATTTGATTTTCTTACAGGAATTCGTGTTTTTTAAATTTTTGTTAATGGGGTTCCATGACAAACACGGAAGTATATCAGGGGTTCCACGATGACAAAAAGGTTGAAGAGCACTGGTCTAGACATTAGAAACGTTTATGGAGAACATGCGTACCTCGCACAGTAAAGAGCCCGATGCCCACGCTTTTTAAGCAAAATGTTAGGCTAAGCTAAAGTTTATCACTTTACGTTAATGAAAGAACACATTTATCGCGGTGTACTGCTTTGATCGGCCTCAGATTTGTTACTTCTGTATAAGTATTTTCATAACTGTACGATAGCCTTGATTCTGGTTTCTTGCAAATTTTTGTTAACATTTGCATTTCTTTACATCTCTAAATAATCGCCGTCAATTAAATGACAACGATTGAGACCCAATTCCTTTTGTTAAGCTCGCTCAAAAATTTTAGTTGCAAACCACGAGCCTATTATGGATATTGTATAGGAAAATATTTAATAATTAATTTCCCCGCAGTGTGAAACTGTCAATTACAATTTGCAAATGCTGTGTTGAAAATTTGCTGTAATTTTCAGAATGTTAAGCCCCCTTCACAAACGTAAAGTCCCCCTGTTGAAGACTTTCTGGAGACGGTTCTGGGCTGAGCTCATTACTACCCTTGCTTAACTGATTAATGACGACACGTAACGAGTAGAACAAGGATGTAATAACAATCTGTGTTGGAATTGGGCAGCTAAGACGCTATGGCTTTGTAAATGCCCCTAGTTGCATTCCATCATGGAAAGCGCGGAAGAATTCGTTCAATTTGTTCAAGTATTGAATTAAAAAGACAAGAGATTAGGAATATGAACTCATGCAGAGAAGACTGACGTGCTTTTGATTCAGCCTTTCGTGCTCATGTAAACGCTTTAAACTGAAAAACAACCACATTCCAAAAACAGCATGAAATTGCATCTGCAGTCCAGCTAAACATATCATAGAATATTATTTACTCTTACAAGCGGTTGAATTGTTTTCACAAGGTCGGTTACCTTCGCCTAGCAGCAAATAACCACAAAGGTGTTAACTCATTTCGCTGTTATTTCAATAATTTCGTTTGTGATGACAAAAGCAAAGGTTGTCAAAACGTATAGGCCTAAATCATGACCTGGACTGAGTCTGTTCTGCACAATTATTATCTTTCATACGTTTAGCTATGCCGATAGCCTATATCCTATGTCACAGGCAGTGGCGTAACTAGAGGTTTGAACCAGGGGGGGCAAAGCTTGGCTGAAGGGGGCCCACTAGCCAAAACTCAAAAAAACGTTAAGAAATGACAATGAATCTCTGGATGTCGTGGATGTCCATTGGGATGGTCCTTATTTGGAAGTTTGGAAAACTGTACGGGAACCGGGTTAAATTTGTTCTTTTTAGGTGAAAAACTATATCTGCAAAATATCTCAGAGAAAAATCGATGTTTACAGGTTGCACATGAGCAGTGAAATTTAATGGATCATTCCATCCCAACTCAACCATTACCTCCATAGGCACCGGCTCAGATTTTGCTCAAAATTGCACGACATGTGCCCCTGTGGGAGCAATGAAAAATCCCCAAACTTCAGATCAAAATCCCAAGTAGTTTAGATTTTATGGCTTTCAAACTGTAAGGATCACAACCCATTTTTGCCCTCATGGATCACCGTGTTCATTTTGAAAGGTGTTTGGAAGCCCACAACTTCATTTTTGTACAAGATATAGGTCTGAAAATTGGCACTCTATATATATCTGGCTTGCTCTTTTTGAATCTGCTGTCAGAATTGAGCTAGGAGGTGTGGATCAAAAGTTATATGCATCTCAAAACTGAATTTTAGTCAGGCAGAGTATATATTTGTCACATTTTGACCACCCGCTGTGAGGCCCCTAATGGTCAAGATCTAAAAATTCACCTGATTTATGACGTTTAGAAAATATTCATTGAGTACAAGGAAAAGATCTTAATACAAATAGCAAATAATGGTTTTAGAGGGTACTGAAAATGGTAACAGCTCAAAAAATAACCCGTAGACCCCTTGTGCAGGGGGGTAAACAACTGCGTAGATGGGACAATCGCACTGAACACATTCTCTGGTCAGCTCTGGTACTTCTCTGAGAAATAAGTGGCTTTGGCTTTTTTGACCAAGAGGTGCCAGATGACATGAAGCGGCAAATGGTTGCAGCATTTGACAAAGATGGAGATGAAGATCCTCCCAAACGTACCCTGAGGAAAGACTTTTCAAAAAACTGCTTGGCTGATTTTGTAACAAAAAACACACGTCGCTTCTTCCTAAATATGAAAATGCATCAAAAGTTTCTAACGGAGGACCCTAATGGCTCATGGAATGATCAACCAGGCTATCTGATGGCCAGAAAGTTGGTACAAGGAATCCAAGTCACAAATGACACTGCAGAGCGTGGGGTGGTACTTATTCAAGAATATAACCGGCTTGTAACGCATGATGAAGATCAGCTGCAGTTCCTCATGTGGATTGTGACAGAGCATAGGCGTGCCTTTCCTGACAGTAAAAAGAGTACACTACTCACTGGGCAACAATGAGTGAGGTGACACCCACGATACTCCTGTCTCCGAGCAGCTGATACTCTATAAAGAGGGAGACCCAGATATCAACAAAAGTGCCTATTTATAAGAATCTTCATTGCTCATGTGCAACCTCTAAATGTTCTTCTACCTTGGAGTTTTTTTACACAAGATAGTTTTAGCCTAAAAGGAACACAACCACCCCGGTTCCCTTGGTATTTTTACTGTCTGATTTTTGCTATGCATTTAAGGACCACCCTAATGTCCATACTAGATTAAAAAACGAAAACACCTCTAAAAGCTCAAAAAACGGCAAGTTAAAGAATACTAAATATCAAAATGTCAACTAAAAGGGGACCAGTTTTTGCATTTAGCTTGCCAGGGGGGCGACTCGCCCCTTTGTCCCCCCGTCAGTTACGCCACTGGTCACAGGTAATAGGAACCCATGACAGTGATTATGTTTCAAAAAAGTTTGAAAAATGAAACAAACAAAATAAATGCAGTGGTTTTCCACACAAGCAAAGTTTTTGTATTTTCCAAATGGCAAAACTACATTTACGAATGAAATCAACGACTACCTGCAAATATTCGGATTCAACCGCATAGACTGCATCATTTTTTGACAGCCCTTTATTTGCAGGACGGTAACAGAGAGTCGTATGAGAAAAGCTCTGGCAAGGAAATATGCCCGAAAGAGAAATATGTATAAAATGTTTCTGTGATGTCTACTGAAACGTTCATCAACGGTTGTCACGATAACTTGACACTGACCTGCGCATTTACAGCAGCAGCCTACACCTTGCTGATACACTCAACTTGATTAATAAACAACAGGCATTGAATCGTCACAAAAGTAAACGTCATAATCATCGTTGTCAAGCCAATTTTGCAGCTGATCTTCACTATCTTTGTAGGTGAACTGCTAGCAGTGAACATGGTTTTTCGCTTGTTGTCAAAAAGCTTTTCGTCTTCCTGACAGTGTCGCTGTTGTGTCCTACAACTTCTTTTCACGGAAAAGCCCGTTCGAAAGACGACGTCGTTTCTCAACATGTTTCAAGGAAGTACCTTAGTTATTCATTGCAGTGGATGTCAGATTTTTCTGACATGCCTCAATCGTGCGAAGAGAAAACCAAAGCTCTGGACAGTGGTCCTGTAACTGCTGGTGATGAAGGAATGTTCAAACTCGAGTTAGTCTATTCTTCCAGGGGTGGTCTTTATGTTTTATTTCCCACAAGTTCGGTCGCTTGAATGGATAAAGAAAAGCTTCTTCAATAAGGTAATCGATCTCAGTGTCTGATTCTTTGCTGAGAAAGGATTTCTTCCCGTAGACAGTGTCAATAAGGTAATGTTTTTTTATTTGCACATTCATCTATCGACTGCAATGAGCAAAACATACAAATTCGAGTCAGATAATGGTCAATATGGTTTGATTTATATACTTTACGGAAAACCATTCTAAACAAAATTGCCCCGTCAGTAGCACATGGCAGGTTGGTATACTAAGTAGATTGTGAGTGTCATTACCATCACTTTTCAAAACCTTGTATCAAAGAGCAAGAAATTTTGATTTTTAATAACAGTATAATTATGTTTATGATCAGAAATTACAGTTTCACCCATTTCTTGCCACGTTTCTCTGCCTGGTGCTGATGGTTAACTTAACAGTATTGCATTATTTTCATATCTGCTGCTTATGAAGTCGAATGAAGTATCGTTCTTCACTTCTCTATTGACGTTGATTAACAACAACTATGCTTTCAAAGTTTCTAGCATTTTAACCGCTCTTACCAAACCTCACCAGCCTATACCATGAGTTTGATTTAGTGTTTAGACATGGCGTTCCATTTTGCTATTGACCAATATCTGCTGCGAGGAAATGAAGAAAGACGTAATTTCCATTAAAGAAAAGATAAACAGCCACGCAAGAACGACTTTCTCCAGGTCAGTGCATTTAACAACATTTACCTGGAATAAAATAACGTGATAATCCTCTTCATGTTGTTGTTTAAATGAAGCTAGCTGGTTAAGAGTAGTTGGTGCTGCAGGACTGGTAATTGCAGTTATAATTTTCATTAAAATGTTGCTAGTAATGAAAATGAACTGTTGATATATAACGGCCGAAGAAATAGATGTGGACGACGTTTTCGTAGACGTTTCGGTAACGACTGCTACTATCATCAGTACGTTTGCAATTGAACTGCCGTGATCTTGCTGCAAGTTCTTGTGGTCAGTCGGGAACATGATCCTAAGACTTACAAGTCTTTGAAGATAAAGACTTGATTCTTAAGGACCGTGCAGATCTTAGAAAATTCAAGATAAAGAAGAAAATGTGTCTCAGTTCTTGTTACGGCATTGAACAACGAACCGCAAGGTGGGACATCCCCATGTTCTCAGATTTCTGGTGTTTGAGCTTCAGCTTCTGGTTATGGTGGGCAAGGAATGCCAGGTGGAATATTCCGGCATTAATTCTGCGCTCTGCCTCACATCTGCACATTCATTGTTTAGACCAGGTATGCCAACCTGAGGTACATATATCCATATGGGTACATTTGCCTATCTGAAGGGGTACATTTAAGGTGGGGAAAAAATATTTGTAGATTGTTTATTTCAAAAAAGTAATGCATATATCAGTGAATATTATTTTCAAAAACCATTATATACCTATTGTTAAATATATTAACTTTGAGACATAAAAACGGAGTCTACCTTTATAGTTCTAGAAATCTAAAAATTCTATTAAAATTCAGTGGATTTTTGTTAATTACTCAGCCTTTTTTTCATAAGAAATGTTAGGCGTACCTGCGTTTCTGTAGAAATGCTGAAGGGGTACATGGTCCAGAGAAAGGATGGTAAACCCTGGTTTAGACATATGAGGTTAGATGACATATAAAACATCTAAATGGATTTATTTTAGGTTTGCCAACACACAACATTTTAGGAAAAACATGTAAAGGTTCAGATACTTGTTAGAACTAAGCTCTGAAGTTGCAGTGCCACCACATACCTCGAGTGCTTAGTCACGTTGGGCAGAAATTTATGTCTGTTACGATGGGATTGCTGCTGGACTCACAGGTGTTGGAGCAGGCAAATTTTTTGGGGTGGGAAGGAGTTTTGCCCGAATTTCCCCAAATTGCTCGAAAAATTTTTGTGCGACTTATTTTGCCTGCAAAATTTCTCTCACAAAGATCAAGATGACCTTTTTTCGGTGTGACCTCCAAAATAAGGTTTTTATGTGTTTTTCTGCCAGTGTTGGGCGTGTTACAGGTCCGGTTTACCTGTATTTTAGAACAGTTCCCCAAGAGCACTGGTTACTTTATAATAGGAACATGCTCAAGGCGCGCGTGAGATTACAATGAAGAAAATCAGATCCGCCCTTTGTCATTCGACTTTTGCGCTCAGTTAATCACAATGGGAAAATTGTATTCATTCATGGTTTTATTAATATAGTTTTAAGCAATGCGCTATAAATCAGAGGTGCATTATTACCGGGGTTTTCCGGAAGGCCGCCCAGTCTTTAGTCCGCCCATGGGCGCTTATTTTAGGTGGGCGTTTGTATGGTGCTAAGATTTCATTTGAATACTATTTGTACCTCTTCCCTTACCCAGTGATTCTTAAACTTTTATGAGCGCAACCCAAATCTGAGTTTCATGATCATCTCACGACCCAAACCTCAAACATAAAAAAAATGTATTTTTTATGTTAGCACTCTGCTAGTAGTTACGGCTAGTATTGTAGCTGAGCTGCCATTTTAAATGAAGCTATAATCCACTTATNATGCAATAATCCACTTATGAAGCTAAATGAAATGCGTATGATGAAGCTAAATGAAATGCGTATGAACGTTTCAGAATTGTGGCAGTCCAGAAAACAAATACATTGCTCTCACTAAGTCGTGCTTGTTGTTGAATTGTTCATGCTTTATGGTTAGGTTTATTGTGCATAATTTTGCTTAAAGTACGAAACCTTAATAATGGCAATTTGGGTGAAAAAAGCATTTGTGTTTACTTGGCAGTTCTGGCGGGGGTTCCTTGTTCACTTAAAATAACCTTGCAGTGTTCCGCGGACAAAAAAGTTTGGGAACCACTGTTGTATAATATACTGTATAATTTTTAATAACACAACGTGACCTGCAATCAAATGCGAAGGCTTAGCTTGTTTGTTGTTATAAGAATAGATATTCGAGGGTCAGGGGGGTTTGTGGTAGAGGCATATATATTTTCCATAGTTAGAAACATAGACATTTTGCGATGAGTTCCAACGCCGGAACAGCGGTAAGGGAGGGGTGGAAATCAAGGGTTAAGCGCAATTCAAACTTTAAAAAACCGACAAATCGTTACCATTTGTGCTTGTTTGCGTTAAGCAACAATGTCGATCTCAAAAATAATAATAGAAATTATAGAAAACACTCTGAATTTACTGTGTGGGCGAATAACTGCACTAAATTGTTTAAATTTGATCTTGATAAACCGCGAAGTTACCTGTGATACTGTTATCAAAAGGCACCCCCACCCCCGGTTTCCACTCTTTAGAAGGGTCAGGAGGGCAATGCCCAGTAGCGTAGCAAGGTCAAACTTTTGGGAGGCGCCAAATATTTTTGCCTTTGAACGAGCTACAGTATATAGTGTGGGACACCACTTCTCGATGAAAATATATCGAATTTTTCAAACTTTTTGACAAGCGCAACCTCGGTCGGCCATGGCACTTTGGCCGAGGTTCAACCTCGCTTTTCCCGATGTAATACCACGGCATGCGGGCAAAGAGTAGGGCCAAAAGACACTGTTGCGGCTTACGTGGTTCAGACACAGGCAGGGTTTTTTTGAAGGTGTTTTACGGACCCGATTCGGGTCCCTAGACTTTAAAATCGGGTCCCTACAGGTCCATACGAGGTACCTAACGTTTTCCTTAAAAAAAACCCTGGACTAAGCACTAAGGTATTCTGCCGCATTTAACAATTACACATATGGGTGACAAATATACTATGTTTTTCATGAGAGCTGAGCACTGCAATATATACGAGCAGCAAACTTTACCAGTGGTGGCCTTAGCAGACTTGGACAACTAGAATTTGTTTGCTTTTCTAAATTAGATTAGAATTAGAGCTAACTCAGCTGTCACAACTTAGCTTAGAATTAGAATTAGCGAATTTGCAAAAACTAGAAATTGAATTAAAATTCGAATTCGAATTACATTTACTCAAATCAAAACAACTTTTAAATCCAAGTTGAATTCACGTCCAAACCCGGATTCATTCTCATAAGCATGAGAATAGCAAAGATTCGTAAGCCAAGATTGGCGCGTTTCGCGCTGTACAATTCGCCAACATGGCTAAAGACTCGTTCCGACGGAGCAGATGTTGCTGACATGCCCAGGAGTTCTCGATGGGTAGCCTTCAGATAAGGGAAACATTGTTCTTTTTTCCAATACCCTAAAACTGTAGTTCTTAACCTTTTGTCTACCACACTTCCCTTAAGTACATTGTCACATGTTTCAAAACCCGCTGAGATTAAATGAGTTGTAAAATCAAATGTATTCATTGGAAAATTTGTTGATCAAACTTTCCATGTTGTAGAGCATGCAAGGGTTTACGCGCCCCCTGGAAATTTCTTGACGCCCCCCTGGGGAGGCCTGCATTCCGGTTAAGACCCACTGCCCTAAAACATCACAGCAAGTGTTGCACTCTGTTGTTACAGAAAAGTACTACATTTCATGATAAAAACACTAGATACAAAATATTGATTTGTCTTCTAAAGTAATTCAATGCAAGTTAGTTGTAAAAGCAAAAGGCAAACTTACAATCAAAACAGCCAGAAAATACGCTTCTATGCAAAAAACGACATTGTGCAACTCATTGTAAACGAGAGGCAAAGAAAACAGGAGATACCAACAACGCTTGGGTTTGTGTTAGTCTCCTCGCCACGGGGGGATTGGGTGTCATTAATCCCACAAAAACAAAGCCCCCGAATTGAAACATGAAACACTATAAATCAATGGAGTTTAGGCCCCCGCACAAACGTTAAGCTCCCCAGCCCTCTTATTGATGAAAACTTTCTGGTTACGGTTCTGGTGTTTGTGTACAGGTAACTTTTGACCACAGCAACTTAGTAGCGGTTTAATTCAAAACAGATTATATGCTGTTGTGCAATTTAAGATGCAATTAGGTAGAATTTACAAATTACAATTGCACAAAATCAAAATGTCTCAATTACAGTTACAATCACACAAGATTGTGCAATTAATTACATTCAGCTCACTCATAAAAAAAACACTAGCTAGCTATAAAAAGCACTAGAACACTAGATGAAATGCAAAAATACTAGATCTAGTGGAAATCTCTAGGAGTGGCACCACTGATCACAGCTGTCTGACTGTCGTAAGTAGCTGATGACTATTGTGACTTCTGCGGGTGAGTATATAGGCGTGTGACGTAGTAATCATTGCTAAGGCCACATAGTTTCCGCGGTATACAGACATTTCATCACGCGTCATTTCATCACGCGACAGTTAATCACTGACGTTAATCACTAGATAGTTAATCACGCAAACAATTTAACACCCAGACAGTTAATCTCTTAGCCACATTATTACTAGACAGATCAACACGCACATTTGTACACAATACATATTTTTGCCATCACCCTGCATTATGAACTTTTGTGAAAAAACTTGAAAAAGATATGCAGATGCAACTAACACCATTTTAACAAACTATCCAGTGATTAAAATGTCGGTGATTAATTGTCACGTGATTAAGTGTCACCAAACCACGTAAGTGATTAACTATCTAGTGATTAAATGTTAGTGATTGATTGTCGCGTGATGAAAAGTCACCAAACCAGTTTCTACTGCAGCTGTGAATCAGAAAAGATACTGATCGAGTTTTTACTGTTTTCGCTGCTCAAGTGATGGGATGGCAGCATGGCACTTGTCACCATTTTGTTGCACTTTCCTTGCAAGAGGGTGCATTCCTGTTTCAATTACCGTTGGATAAATTAGCATTTTTAGCAAAACTGGAAATTAGATTAAAATTAGAAGTAGAGTACTGAAGCTTTTTGCAAATTAGGTTAGAATTTGAATTACCGTCATTTCGCTCTAATTCATCGAATTAAAAAACTAGAATTATTTAGTTGTTCAAGACTGGGTCTCAGCAATTTGAGGGCCATAGGTGCAGGAGCAGGCAAATTTTTGGGGGTGTGAAGGAATTTTGCCCGAATTTCCCCAAAGTGTCCCGAAAAATTTTTGTGCGCCAAACCCTACAAATGTTTCTCTCAAAAAAGCTCTTCATGTTTGCATTCCACTAAACAGAGGATGTACCGTTCTGCCCGACACAAAACAAAATTACAAAATTGTTGTTGGTGTAGCCTCCAAAAAAGGTCTTCAATTTATCTCATCGGGCGCCAATGTTTTGAAGAAGAACGGCAAATGCAGACGGAATTCATCATTCAGTCTCATTTGTTGAAGCATCTATTCCCGAATTTCAGGAATTTGCCCAGATTTCGATAAATCAAAACTTTTAGGAGTGCACTTGCACCACCTGTTCTTACATCACTGTTGGGTATCCCTGTGCAGAATATGCTTTGTTCCCCTTGTGGTCGCGTAAATGAAACATCGAAAAAAGTCATCGTTTTCAAAAAATACTGCTTGTATTTACAGTAATACTAACACCTGATTTTTACGCCGACTCATATATTTTTTAATAATGTATTATCCTTCCCACAGAAGAACCATAATCCATTACACAAATAACACAATAGCGCATAACGTATAGCAAAATACAGAACCCTACTGCTCCTTAACTTAAATGGGCAGAAAATACTCCATTCGTTCGCTTTGCACAAAAACTGGGAACCAACCCATGTACCTCTACAAATCATTGCAATCCATAATTATCTAAAATATTGCTGGAAAAACTATTAACGAAAAAATATCTTGTGCAAAGAAAGGTATTGCGTCACAGTTCGGAAGACAAACGTACGACAGTACATGCGCAGTGTCTACCAGATATGAGCGGATATTGAATTTTCAACTCCTGATCCATATCCGATAAATTTTTTGAATATCCATATCCAATCCTTATCCGAAAATTTCTGAAATTTATTATCCGATATCCATCCGTATCCGAATGCGACACTGGTTAATAAACCCCCTGAACTCGTGCTATAACCCTTGCTTATGACAATATTATGCGTGTATGATGCAAATCCGATTAATGAAACATTGCTTAACATTATATTAATGAACTTTTGAATGGAAATATAATAACTCTTTGTGTTAACTGAGCGTAAAGTCGAACGCAAATGGGTGGGTCTGATACTCTTTATTGTGGTTTCGGGCGTGCCTTGAATAGTCTGTTGTTAATTACCCAGAGCTCTTGGTGGGCTATACGATAATGCACGTGTCCCCTTAGAAACCCGTTACACATCCCACCTGATGAGCTCCGTCGCATTGGAGCCACACTGTCTCTAACGCGCCGTGCCATGGAACCTGGACATCTGCTCCAGTCAGCGCTCACCCGTCCATTGAGTGCTAACGCACGGCGCCTAATATCGAGACACCCATTTGTACCCGCCACAAAACATCTCATCAGTTTATCTGACAACAACAACATACGTGCGGCGCATTGGGCGGATTACCAGTGGAATGCGGAGTGGACGGACAGCTCCACAAGACTCCGCACTTTCATTCCCAACACCGGCACTAACCCACCCGGAATAACCCTCCAAGAAGAGCCTGGGTCCGGCTTATCTGCCTCCGCACCGGTGTCGGACGTTTCTGCTCCTGCTTGTACAAATGGGATATGGCCTGATGGCCTCGTCTGTGGCCTGTGAGTGTGGCGCAGAAGAACAAACTGTCGACCATGTTGTCCTCCAATGTCCAATCCATCAACCTTCCCATGGACTGCATGGCCTGACGGTTCTGGACGATGAGACAATTGAATGGCTGCTCAATACCTGCCCCGAGATCTAGTGCGTCCAAGTAGTGATTTCAACAACTAGCTCAAAGACGAAGAAGTCCAGGGCAGGTTGTATAGTGCTCTGCATCCAAAATTGTAGGTCACACGCAATCTCTGCATGGATGACTTTCTGAAGTTACACCATAATTGTGATGCATTTAATTTATGCTTTAGACCGGTGTCAAGCGAAAGTTCTGACTTGCGAAATTTCTGACTTATGACGAATAATGACCGTAACATACGCTGAGAAAATTGATGGTAAGGGCTTAAGGTTTAGTATTTAGGTAAGTGTGTCGGCTTGGGGTTAGAAAAAGAAATATAACTGAGGTAAGTCCAATATTTTTCAGTGGTTATAGTTATTCTCGTACTTCAGCTTGTTGTGGGTATCTGACATCCATAAGCGCAATTTTGTTGTAAAATGTGAGGGGGACAGCTTGGTGTGAAACCAATATATTAAGAAACCTAAAGAAAGAAATGGGGAGGACAAGGTAGATTATATCCCCACTTTCTGAAAAAGTGGGGGGGACGCGTCCCCCGTGTCCCCCACCTAATTGCGCCCACGCTGACATCTAACCAAAAAGTTTTAATTTACACAACATACATCAAAAAAGTAATTGTCAAACTTTATTCCTTTACTCTGAGAAGAAAAATGACTGACAAACAACAACAGATCAGAAATTTCGCAGAGGTCAGAATTTTCGCTTGACACCGGCACTCCGGTTCTGCGATCATCTCTCGAGCTGGACTTGAGATAGCGACTGATTTCCTCGGTTCGTTTCTGATGCAAGTTCTTCCACCAAGCGCGCTAGCGAGCCTAAAAATGTGCGTCGTGTCTGTCGGCGATGGCTGTTGGAGCAACGGCCATTTGCTACCAGGAAATCGACTGTTTAGCAATGCTGGAAATGTTTCATCGGATGAATGTAATGTAGGGGTTTCTTTCAAAAGTTAGAAGTTTGTTTCGGTGAGGTAAAATTATATGGTACCATATTTTGCATTGTAACTTTTGACATTGCATAGACTGGCCTAGTCTACTAGTACTACACATCCGATCCATGTGTTTGAAGGATGAACTGATTTTACTGTACTGCTGTGTCTGTCTCTCGGTCTCCGTCCTTGTCGAGTCTTGAGTAGGCTACAGTGGCTTATGTCACTGCTTTCTTTTCTTGGTACGGTTTTCACTACATATTGTAGTAGCATATGACAGGTAGACTCTAAGACAGCTGAAGTGGCCTGGCCTAGTCTTGTTGTTAGATAAGTTGATTCCTTTTTTACTGGCCCATTATGTTAACTTCTTCTGTGTTACTTGCTGTACAGTAGACTGAGTAGTTTTAGTGTCCTGGAATTTGGGCTGCTGCAGCTACATGTGTACAGACAGTAGTATATCTTAATCAGCCTATAGTATATCTAGTAGTAAATCACAACACCTGTCCTATATACTGTCTATAGACATATAGATAGACAGTATATAGGACAGGTGTTGTGATTTACTAATAGATATACTATAGGCTGATTAAATTTTGGCAGTGGCTACAGGTAGTGGTACACCTGTGGATCTTGATATTTAAAACCTCATTAGTCATTAAGATAACTCTATGGCGTCCGCTAAGATTCGGGGATTTTCGCAAAAAAAAACGCCTAAACGCATGTGGCTTTGCACGGGAATTTCTCCGGTCCGGTATACTCTACAGGCCTGGTGAAAGTCTAAAAAACGCGGCAAGTCTTGTAGTCTGCACTCGAAAAAAATTTTTTTGCTTGGGGGATGCGGTTTTTTTGTGAGTGACGTCATAAGTGGAGGATTTTAGGCCACCTTAGCCCACTTTGCCTGGCCCTGGAGGCTAACCGTTAGGTGGTAGTATTTCGCTGAAGTTTTTACTGGAAACTAGGCTACAATCTGAGTCTTTTGATACTTTGGATGACCTGCTGAGGTTTCAGGTTCAAAAGTTGTGATGTAAGTTAGTAAAAATATTTGA
>JGI24158J21664_10008672_pt1 | contig 13540 bp, 10 predicted proteins | sample Ectturendosymbi3_FD_21664 | JGI IMG/M metagenome (IMG submission 21664) | reverse complement strand
TACTCATACAGCGACTAGGCTGCCTCGTTGGTAGCGTTTGGGGAAACCAGCATCTCTGCATGCAACGACAGTCATTCCTCGCAAGTAACGTCTACGCTGGGCAACACCCAAACCTCAACATTGGGTTCGAAACCCTACATTGGTTCATCAGACCAGGACTACTATAGCAGCAAGTTGAAAATATACTGCGCTGTTTCACAGGGTAGGCTTCAGCGGCCCCAACTGCGAAGTTGAGATCGATTACTGCGACAGTAATCCTTGCATCAACGGTGCAGAATGCATTTCCTTTCCAGGGAAGTTCCACTGCAACTGCGCTGAGGTGAGTCTACCGAAATTCAGTCGTGCGGAAATCTGCATTATTATGTCATGTTTTGCGTTTTCCCAGGGCTTGCGTAATGTATCATAATATGTTTGCCGTGGAGTACTGAATAGCTGGATGCTCTGTTGTGCAAAAGTTACCACGGTGATGAACGGTGAAACATGTTAGACAAAAATGAAATTGTGATTCTCGGTATTCCACCACAATTACCAATTGGCAATTATGAGTCCTTTTTCTAACTGAATTAAACCTTGCACTCTTTTTTGTCCGTAACGCAACACTTGCCATGAAAGATTGCTTATGTCTGGTTGAAATTGGGGAAATGGTTCCTCAGTGGTCGAGTTTCAGTGGCCACTGAATAGTTCAACTAAGCAGGGTTCTCCAAACTTTTGTGTCAGAGGGCCATATAACATTTAGGCAACAGTTTGAGGGGCGGTCACCTTGGGTAATGTGATTGTTCCGAGATATGTTACATTCAATTAAGTTAACAAGTTTTTCGTAAATGTATTACTTTTTCATTGTTGACAAAATAGCTTCGCGGGCCGGATTAATTAGGTTCGTGGGCCAGCCCGCGGGCCGTAGTTTGGAGACCCCTGAAGTAAAGGACAGCTTAACGTTGTTTTCCTCCTTTCCGTGTGACATCTTCGTGACATATCAATGTCATCTGATTCCGATGCATCTGATAACTGCCACTTGATAATTACTTTGAACTATCTAGGAATCTTAATTGATGAATAGAATTTTTCTAAGTTTACCACTACTGTCCATCAAGCAGATCAGCTGATGAATGTCATTTGAGACATGACATGTCTGCTACATACCGTGCTTCTGATGAACGTATGACGAAATAATAATGGCTGAGAAATTTAAAACCGACTAGAAGCTCAAAAATGGATTGAGGGAATCACTGCTGAACGTAACCTTGGAACGATGGTGTTTTTTTTGCGCAATACCCCGGGTTTTATAATCTCTTATGCAAGCGAAATTGACCAAACAACTAGCTGGTCCAGACATATTGGTACCGTCAGGTTTTCACCTCCGACAAATAGTCACTACTTACCTCGACAAAGAACACATTTCATGCGATGCAACTTGCAAACGCGCGGACGCATCAGGCCTGTCTTCAGGATTTCGCAGCAGGGGGGGGGCAAAAACCACAAGGGGGCCACATTTTTCAAATGCAATATTGGATGTATGCAGCAACCACTTCAAAACATTTCTTCAGATGTAGTTGTGAAGCATTGCACAGCTCAAATTATTTTTGTGCATTTACTATCCTTGGCTCTAAGACTTTCCCTATGCTTGCGTTAGATGTCATTAGTGACTGATTTAAATTTCGATGGAACTTGTGTGGCATTTATTGCGAAATCGCTTGCAGCTTAAAATTGTTTCAGAAAACCTCATCTTGGAAAAGCTTGATACCTTCGCGCGTAGAAAAGTTCTACGAAAAAAGCATGCGCAAAGCGCAAAATCAAACTTGATACGCACTGCAGCTACAATGCTACGTACCCCAGGGGTCTCAAAGTCAAATTGCTCCCTGGGCCAAATGAGGACTTATAAAGTAGCCCGAGAGCCGTACTATGACGTTGAAGCAACAATGGCGGTCCCTGAACCTTAGTAGAAACAGCTTTTACATCTTCTTCCCTGCGACAGGTATCATGAATTAGGTGAATCATCTCTGGCGGTCCATACATTCCTTTCAAAGGAAATTGATCACTCGCTAATCGAGCACTTTTAAACAATGGTGAATAAACTAAATACGGTAAATGTTTACTATTTGAGAATTCCCATAAAGTATGACGGACCGCACAAAATGACCTGACGGGACACATGCGGTCCGCGGGCAGCATNTGGTANACTGAGAGCAAAACTTCAACTTTCATGAGAAAGTTTCGCAAAAACTAGCTGGGCAAACTAAACCATTTCTCCCACTCCTATATTTTTAAAGCCACAAGGCGATATAGCTGTGTTCTAAGAATTTCAGAAATTCATGAAACTGGGGCGTTTACCGTTGACGTGCTGGCACCAACAACCGCCTGATTGTTATCAGACTTTTGTACGTCATAGACGCATGATGTCTTTTTCATACTTATGCCACCCACTTCCCCAAGGTTGCAAGGCGCAGCAATGGAAGGCGTGTTAGTATTTCAACACAAGTGTCTACTTAACTTAGACAAATGTAGCAAGTTTTGATTTGAGATTTACTCGGATGCACTGTACATCTGGACAAGAGTTTGTACGCATTACTCCGTGGGGTTTTTCAGCGATATTGGTCGTACAGTAGGTGGTTAGCAAGAAACTCCAGGATAGTGTGTTGAGGGAGAGCGGATATTATCTAATTGCACCAGAAAACCAAACTCCAATACATTCCATTTTATTTTTATGTAAATCAATGGCCCTTGTCATCAAAGCTTAAAGAGTATGTGGCCAATTTTATCACCTTACTCTTTCAGAGCGAGGAAAAATTGCTTAAACGCACATTTGTATGTTTATACACATTGTATGCTTGTAGGCTAACAGGCAATTTGCAAATATTTTAACAGTCTATATACACAGTGAACATTTTCGTAATTTCTGTTTTTTTTTCAAGGGGTACAATGGAATCTACTGCGAAAGCGACATCGATGAATGTAGCGAAAATATCTCGTCCGAAGCCGTTTGCTTGAATAACGCAACTTGCAACAACACTTTCGGGTCTTTCGAGTGCATCTGCGGACCTTATCATATTGGAAGGTGAGACTTTGCTTGGAAACTTGAGGTTTCACCTTCTTAATTGCTACTAAAGTTCTCCAAAGATCACAAGGCGATAGAAGTACTACAGACCTCTATTGTGTGTGGTGGAGTTGTTTTGCAGACAGGCAGGTGCTCATTTCGCTATCGCGCTTTGACCACATGGTACGTGTCACTCCGGAATACCATACCACGTCTTCGTCTCGCGGAAAGACAGAATGCTTTAGGGCTTCCCACTGGCTGCTAATACGCCTGAAAGCTTGTGACCACAAACAAAAATTTTAATGACGGCTGCCTGTCTGCATACCACTGTTGTTGACATGTTATTTTTAAGCGTTCATTTACTGATTGCCAGTTCGCCAGCAAAACGTTCGAGAGAAAAGTATAGTAAAATACCTGCATATCAAAGCTTTCGTGCCTCTAAGTTTTTATTTCTTATTGGTTCCGTTGCAGATTGTGTGAGGTGCACATCGATCCGTGTGAGGTCACGCACTGCCAGAATGGTGCAACTTGCTTACGGACACCAACAGGACCCAAATGCGAATGCATCGAAGGTAGGAGCAGGGCTGCTCCAACACATTTCCTGTTTTTCTGGTGGAAAGATAATCAAATAAAACCTTTAGCAACAGTTTTAGATCATGCTTTCTTGACGAGTGTGGTTTGACCTAAAGTTGTCCGTTGCAATATCAATATCAAATGGAATCTTCAACAGCTACGCAAATTTCAAAGTTGCGACTAGTCGATGTCTACTGGAACTTGGAAAATTCGACAAAAACAGAGGGGATCAGTAGCCATTTTTTAGTGTAAAATTATCAGCAGGATATATTCTTTACGCGTCACGCTTTCTGGCTCATCAACAATTCATTTCTCGTCATCAAGCAAAACGTTTGAAAGATTGAGGCGCTTGGCAACTAGGTTTATCCTCACATGACTGCTGCCCTCTGGATAAATGTGACTGTCAAGCCAATCGCAACACATGCTGCAGCACTAACCGACATGAGCATAGGCGTAGTCAGGGGGACCAGGGGTCCATACCCCACAATTTTTAGAATATCTAGTCATTTTGTGCTTTTGACAGATTGTATTCCAAACAAAATACTATTGTTCGCCTGAAATCAAAAATTTTGGCCCTCCCCAAAATGTTGGGCTGGTTACGACACTGGGCATGTATCCCTCCCCAAATGTTGGGCTGGCTACGACACTGGGCATGAGGGTTTAGGTTGCTCTCTGTTATCATCGTCGCATGTAAACAGCTTCGTGTTGCGGTAAATTGACAAAGTGATGTCCTTTTTACTTAATCAGAGCTAGAGTGAACAGCTTTCGGTTCTTGTTGAGTTTCGCAAGAGGTTTTCGTTGATTCCAGGCGCATTTTTTATTTAAACTCATCACTGACACCTCAGTGACTTCAGTACGCCTTGAATGCGCAAATAGTATCTAGAATTATTTGGCAGCAGCGCTGCAAGTGCTACATTCATATTCGATTTCCTTGTGCTTCAGTTCAATAACTTACCAATTAATTTATACTGCAACTACATTGAAAGCAAAATGTAAATTTTCGATATGAGCTCATTTACCTTTTTTGCTTGGAAGCCATACAAAAGTCGGACAAATAATTTAGCTGATTTGCATCAACTACAGTGAGCTCAAAAATAGAATATGTCAGAATCTATACAGCTGTGACACAATTATATTTGGCACGTTGGATTTTGACAGATTAGTACGACATACTGTACATTTCTGTTCAAATCAAGGCAAAGTGTGAACCGGGTTTAAACACAATTAACTGTCAGTGGCATGATTTTGTTGAAAATGTGGTAATGTGATAAAACTGCCTATGTTGCAGAAATCCCGGATGCAAAAAATTCATTTGCTCACATGAGAATATTTCAAACTACAATCATAGCATGTAACGACATACTCTTTATTGGTGAACTCTAGCCATTCTGTTTCTAATTTTACGTCGCTTCCACAAAACGTTTGGTCGATCCTCAAAGTTCGTTTTCACTAAATAATAGGATCTCAGAGATTCCACGGTTTGCAACCTGATTATCACATTTGCAACCTGATGACTCAACCCCACAGACATGAAAACTTGCTTGCACAGGTTATGGTGGAAACTACTGTGACGTAATCATCAAACCGTGCGAAGAAATTACAAATCCGTGTTTGAACAATGCTACATGCACGCCTATGCTCAGCGACCCCGCTGAAGCTAACTGCACTTGTATGCCGGGATTTTACGGTCAACTCTGCGAAAAAGGTAAGAAAGCTTATTGACACAACGCCGCTCAGGCAACCTTAAAAACCTGATTATATGCTGTAGGTGACAACTGCTGAAATGATTCGAAACGTTTTATAGGCGCATATTTCAACAATTCAGCGATTATTCTCAAGCTCATCTGCCCCGAAAAAACAAACTTGTATTTCAAAATGTATTTTGTTCAAAAACAAACATATTTTCCTTTCAAAACTGTGGGAGGAGCGCAAGGTACCTCCAGTCAAATGGCAAAATTCCGTTTGCATGTAGTCACAACCGAGGTTAACTATGAGTCAGGCACGTCCACGCAGCTTGTCGTATAAGCGAATTCCCTCATAGGACGCAGTTACGAAGCTTGCTCTTCCATCAAAATGTCAAATATGTTTATGCAAAGATGGCATTGGAGACCTCACGCACAGCTTTTGTGTTCACACGTTAGGTATGCACTGCCATCTTGGCAGTAACCCTCCTTTACTCAAAAAGACAAAATGTATGCATGTATTGAAAGGGCTGCTCGACAGAACGCTTAGAAAAAATCAGCTACTGAGGGAGTCAGATTAATAAGTGTATTTTAAGTCTAAAAATTTTATTTGAAAACTGAATTACGCATTTTGTCAGTAGTCACCTGAGTGAGATTCAGCATATGCTTCATTTTGCTTAACGCATTCAACATTATAGCCAATTCACGTTAGGAATTTGGCAACAACGCTATTTGCTCTGTAGTCCATTTGTGTCAGATTTCAGCGTTTCCGTAAATTTGCATGAAGTATATGCGATTAGACTATTAAGGAACGTCATGAAGGTTATCGTAACGTTGATGTTACGGATGTCCTGTTCACTGTTTTTCAAGTCGGACACGCTTGTCATCACTCAGAAAATATGAAAAGTTGTACTCGGCTTGACTTTGTTCTATCTTGCATCTCAGTCCCTGGTTATCCATATTGATCTCTCTGCTTAGGCACTAATTCAAGTACGCTTTTTCTGCATGTAACGTTTTGCATAATTGTAACGACGCACTCAGCCTTGCATAGCCACTGTTTCAAGCTCTGCTTATCGAAGCTTTTTTGCTCCCTCGTCAGTTTGCGACGATAACGAGGTAATTTTTCGGAAGTAATAATCTACCTCCGGTATAGCAACCTTTTTCATGGTTTTTAGCTACTTGAAATTTAAGGTATTTTATTCAAAATATATCCAATGAACTTTCACTGTAAATTTTGTGCAAAGACCGGAACTACAACCATTACCGCAAGAAACCATCTTTAAATATTGCTTCCGACTTGTGGTAGCATCTTTGTGTCGCTTACGTACATTTAATCACAGAAACAGGCAATTTTTATGGTACATGTTTCTGATGGGCGGGGGTTATCGTCAGCGTCTTTTTATCTTCGAAAGTGTTTGTGTGCCTCCCAATTAGTGTGCCTCCCAATTAACTTCACAGCTGTTGAAGACTTTGTGCCTAACATGTCAGTTTTGGCAAACAGATTACAAATAGGAAGCGCCAATTCCCTTTTGTGTTTGCTCCATTTGCGACAGAAGTCGACCACTGCGTTGTTCCGGGGAATATCTCTCACGTTGGCTTTCAAAGTCACCTGTTCGTCCAAGAATCAGTGGCCAGAACTGACTGCGGTAACCATGGTGACTGTGTTTCCGAAAGACTCGGTTTTCGTTGCGAGTGCCATTTCGGTTTCGAGGGAGAATTCTGCGACAGAGGTATTACGTAGCAGCACTCGTGTTGTTGCGGCGATATGCCGATTTTGAAAAAAAACTAATTTTGAAAAAGGCAATTACCTAAAATCTTGGTGATTGTATTGTAAGTTACGAATATTATTACAGTGTCACTCAGTATAAATAAGAAAATTCTTCATCTATTCCATTCATTCTAAGTCATCGATTGCAACTTTCCTAAATTTGTATTGCTGAATAGTTGCCCATGCGTTGCATGTTGTGATACAATCGATGGAACGTTTTCTGAACTGCTGAATAGACTATTTGCTGAAGCTGTGACAAACATATATGCCATTCAAAGGATTTAGCACGAAACCATCGGGCTTATACCATCTGCTATCCTGCTGTTAAAGACGTCCAAGTTTCGCTAGTAGCCGTGAACCTGAAATAAGCTTCGTTGGTTAGGTCGCCGCATCAAACTGTTCTTCGTATTGTAAAAGATTTTCATAAGCATTGAACTTTAATGAAAATGCTTGTATGTGCAAACGATGAGACTAACTAAAAACACCCTTAGAAATTTCTCCAACTTTGATCAGATTGTTAAAACATATTCTGAGTCGCTCCCGATTTTTTTGGGCTAGTATTGACATTATAGACTCTATGTAGGAAACCACAAGTTTTGTTGTTTCGCTTCCTGGTATTTTGCATCATCGCTTATTATTTTCTGAACTACCATTGAACTTTTTGACGAGTTTCCACTGGTACAGTATCTCATGTTTGATAGCATGCCGCCCGGCCGCCTACATTCTTAAACTCATTGGTAAATTTCCCTCCTTTGATGCAGAATTTATTCCTCCAGTCGTGAACTGCTCGACGGAATATTGCAAATGCCCAAGCAAGTTGCTCAAGAAACTAAAATCCGGTAAATTAAATAGTTGATGCCCAGGTTATGGGGCGCACTTTTCTGCATTGCACCAAGTTTGCTCTTATGCATTATTGTTTCAACCTATGGTTTGTTGAAGATCATAACCTTACGAACCTGAAGTGCCAATATCGCCACTACGATGAAGGTGTATGCACTCCTCCCATCTGTGTGTCGCCATTTTGCAGAAAGACAACTGAGGAATTTTACTGTGATTGGAAGTCGAAGTGCCTCGATAGTGAGAAATCGCCAGGTAAATCGTTTCTTCGGTGTGTGTGCAAGAATGTGGGAAAGTGCTGTAAATTTACTTGACAATCGTTTGTAACTTTTGGATGAATGGTAGTGCTTTCACCGATTATAAGTTGTTTCTATTTGAGGGATAACGGTAGAAAATTATATTTTCAGTTCGAGGGCATGCCTTAACCCTAAAAGTACGCCGAAAAACTTTGCAGATCAACTTTGTGACTTGAGAATAGTGAATATGCACCCGAAAATAAACAGAACCTCAGATGGACTGAAACATATGTCTTTGGTAGCAGATCCTTAGTTTCTTTTTTTATCTCAGCACGTGTTTTTTTCGTAATTTCGTGGCTGATCAAACTTTTATGTTTCTTGGTAATTATCATCACTTCTTTTCCAACAGAAGATCAGGATTCAAACAACTGTCCGCTTCTAGAGATGGTGTTTGACAGAACAAAGCTGATTCTGGTAAGCGCTTGAAAGTCAATATGTTCGTCAGTGGTTATGCAGCAGTTATCACATGTTTGCTCTTTTTATTGTACAGTATGTTGTTTCGGTTTAATTAAAAATGCCGCAACGGATTTATACATTTGGAACTTTTCCGCAAAGTTGCACTGGCTCAGACTGCAGAGTTTGATATGCAATGACTCTTTTCAAATGTTTAAATTGTCAGGCAGAGGTCCACCTCAGTTTCATTTATACTCGCTTTCTGTATTACTTTCGGAGTGTCACGAGTGGTCTGCGGCACCCATTTCCACTTACTAGCGCCGGGGGCCACGTGGCTATTTTCGTAGTCGGACACGTAGACCCAGGCGCAAGCAAGCGAAGCTGGGCGCTGCAGACCACTCGTGACACTCCGAAAATAGTACAGAAAGCGAGTATAAATGAAATTGAACTAGGTAGAAGTAAACAGGATTGAATTGTTTCCAAATTATCAGTGATCAGCAAAAGGTTTGGAGCTACTGACCGGAACCTGACAATTTCACAGTTTTATTCACAACACCTTCCTTGACATTTCAGGAGAGATTTTTATGACTGTTTGCATACTAATTTGGAAAAACAAACTCTGTTGGACGCTTAAAATTAACTCTTGTGGAGAAATGGTTACAATTCCCTGTGCATTCTGGTTGTAGAAACGATTCGTCCTGCGCCCCCGCACATCGACTTCGCAACATTTGAAGCAAACTTTCTAAAACATCTGGGCGAAACTCCACAAAGGTTGTCATACGTTTAAAATAATCAGTTTCACTAAACTGTAGCAAACCTCAAAGTATATTGTGCGTTTCTGTGACATTTCCAGATGATATTTAGTCGCGCGATTCTCCATACAAATTGGCGGCATTCAACTTTACCCGAAAATGACTCACAACTTATGTATTTCGACCATTTACGACTGAAGTGCCTGATGATTTTTTCTTTGTTGTTTTTCATGAAAATTCTGCGCTTTTTTCGACTGTGCAGGATGCAACGGTGAATTCCCTGTGCGAGAAAGTCAGGGGCATTCCCACGATGAAGAAGTACAGAGATTCTGTGACAGTTCATTGTGACTTGAAAGGATTGAAAGAAACTAACATTACCACTGTCGTTGCTTTCGTAAGTACTCGATTGAGCGATAGACTTTTGCCGTGATTACTGCATTATCATTCGTAACAGCATGGGTAGTTTTTTGCCAACCATAGACCACATACTCAAAGTAAATTACAGAGGACAGGATCGCTTTTCAGTTCTACCCAGGGTCTCTCAGAGAAACTTGACCAGGGGTACGAGGACTGATACCGGACTCCCTAGCTTCTGGGGTACTCCTCGAAGCTTGTGTATCTTGTTTGTATAGTAATTAGAATGATAACTATAAAACATTATATGCTAAGATCTACAAATAAAACTACCAGCGCTACATTTGGAGAAAGTGGCCATCAACTTTGGGCGAGATTACAGAAAATTTAGTGTGCATACCTTCATCCACCCGGGTCCCAGTACGATGCACTTCTTGTACGGTCTTCTTGTAGGCCCTGGCTCTACCCAGTGTTACTGTGAAGAGCGATATTTCTTGATAATTTCAGCCATGGTTATTTGGCAAACATTTTTCACACATTGCTTTTCTCGTTTTTGAAAGAGAGGGTGCTTATAAACATGAAACAATCTTATCGTCAGCCGTGCATTTCCAGAATGCAAGTGTTCGTGACCTAATCGCGGTTATTATGCTGTAACAACCTAATAGAAATGAACAATATAAACGTTGCATCTGACTCACAACTTTAGTTGATGGGTGCTACCCAAAGTATTTACTAGTGACAGCAATATGCGATAACCTTTTACTTGATTTCATGAAAGATAGTTGGTTTGGAGCTGTCCGTCCAATCATATCTTCAACAATTGCCTAAAACAAAACTTACCGTCCACGGATTAGACTACACACACAAACAAGATCTCAAAATTACGCAAATCTGAAACCTTTGTTAAACTAGCGTATACACTCGAATAAAAGATGTCAGTCGTGGGGACATTAAATTATTTTGAACCGGATTTTCAATACACAGGATAGCGTCACGTCAGATACCAACGCTTTTCTACTGGCTATCGACGTTTTCCAAAGACTCGAACAAGAAATTCAAAAGTCTGATGAAGGTACCTGGCAAACTTATCGTAATTTTTGTGGATACTGATTACTACGATTTTAGGGATCCCTTCACACGGTAATTTTCATATCATATGAAAGTGAAATGTTTGAATTGCCAGTAGTTTATAAGCGTTGTGACTAACCTGTACATGGGCATGCTTTTCTCCCTCTGTTTTTTATCGTTGTTTTGTTGTAATTATTTTATCTGGTGCTGATTCGATGCATTTCGTTACTTTCTTTCACTACATACAAGTAAAATGTATTCAATTAGAAAGAGATTTGTGCTAGCAACCTTTTCTAACTAGCTGAGAACTTAACTTACATGGTATTTCGCCACCCTTTGCGATTCAAACATGTTGGAATGCAGTCATCAATTTGCTAAACCTGGATTTTCTTATGTTTTTATTTTTTCATCAACATTATAGTGGATACATTAACGCTTTGATGTTTTGTGCATACTTACGGCTTAATTTCCAGTAATATTCCATTCGTGATTCAACGCAATGTACTTGTTTGCGAACAGTGCAACAGTTGACACGATACCCTGCAAATCTACATCACCGCAGTGGGTCGCTGTTTCCTGTAGCGCAAGCGAACGGCCATAGCGCTTTTGGTTCACCATTATTCTACATCGAACCGTTTAACGTTACATTGTTCTGACTTGACAAATNAGTGTATTGGAGGTTTTGTTGTATATATGAATATAACCGAAAGAAGCAATCAATTTAGTGTGCTACTGGAGAGTTATTAACAGACCAAGTGGTTAGAGCATTTTATTTCNCCTTGCATTGGCTTGGCAACTTCAAGACGTCGGGTTGCTGNGTTGGGAGACCTGTGCTCCTGCTACAACTAGGTTGACCCCTCAACTTGTAGGGATCTCTGTGGAATCGTAATCTACCGACTAGATTCGGCACCGCAACCAACCCAGAACCCTACAACATGCAATAATTTCATCTCTTTGATGTTGTTTTGCCTTTGCTGCATTCGTGTTACTTCGTGATTTGAGTCACAAAAAAGCATGAATAAACCATTAACGTAACGTTCAAATTCGAATGGTTCACACCGACAACTCCCAAATTAGAAGTCAATTCAGAAGCATGTCCAAATATTTCACTGAAACAGTAAGCAAAAAAATCCGTATATTTGTACACAGCCACTTTGATATGTTGTCACATGCAGGGGATCAGTAGCAACACACATTTGTGATAACAATGTTACTTAATCTTTCAGGTGTTGCAGCACTTACTGAGGGTCAGAGTGAAAATGAAATTGATCCGTTTTTCTCCGAAACGCTTATATCTGTTCGATTTGGATCGCACAAAGGACACTTCCAGCGCCATTTTGATAAGATGGCTCGAGCAACCATGTCCTACAACACCAACCACGACAGCAAAGAGCCGGTCTGGATTGCAGTTCCACTAGCTCTTGTCCTTTTACTGACCTTGATTCTCATTACTTTTTTTCTTGTTCAACGACGAAGACGTCGAAAAACCATACAGATCAACTTCGTAGCGAACAGGGAATCTGTTGGTGACGTCATGGAATCGGCTTCTGTAGATCGAATCGTTGTGAGTACTTATAACAATCATTTCTTCTCAAATGAACGTAAAAACTATGCTACTTGGAATTGCACAACCAATGGCAGTTAAATTTAAAATATCGAGATACGTTATGAAATTTTCATCATTCTAGCTAGATGTGCCACTCATAACCTTTCACGTTGTCTTGAAAAGTGTTTTTTAAGTACTTCGCTCTCTGACAAGTACTTAATTGCTATGAAGTGGTAAAACAAAAGTGTCATTTAAAGGTGTCGCCACACAGAGCGCGTTGGTTCAAAACGGGGAAGAATAAAAAGAAGAAACTGCAGCAAAATCTCAGCTTTGACAATCCTCTGTTCGCAGGCAGCACTTCCAATGGTGGGCAGTTTGCTTTCTATTCGTATAATTCTAAGGACGCAGTTTGGAATTATTACTCGTGGAATACATGACCTTGCATTTCAGTGTCGTGATAAGCAACTATTTGCTTTTTTAAATGCTAGATCCATAGAAAGCAATGTGATTTTCCAAATGAACAAACAAAATAGACACAAAAAAACTTGTGAACGATTCTTCGTGTAGACAGCAGTATGTCAATGTCTAAAGTTTGTTTGGGGGTTAATCATGGGCGTCCGAAGGGACGGATAAGGTCACCTTTCACCCTGGACTCTCAAATTTTGATATTTTCCTATTAACCTTTCGTAGAAAAATGTCTTTCTGTTAAATTCGAGTTGATGAAATGAAATTTAGCCACAGTTGCCCCACTAGAAACAATCATTCCCACGTCCATGGGGATAGTTGCTCGAATTTGACAGTGATGCCTTGCAAAGTTTTGTGTATTCAAGAGTCTGCCCGTATTTGACTTCATCTGTAGATATCAACAAAAGTACTTGTATTTACCTTTACTCCCCACCTAAGCAACAAACAGGCCTGCGATTAAAGCACATTGAGTTGTTATGTAAAGTACGATACAAAAAAAAATTGTGTAAATGTGCAATTTTCTTTTCCTTTCTGTGCAGTTTTGCTGATCTTCGAAATATTTTTGAAATTTAAAGTAGAGTGTCGTAAAATTTTTTGTGTTTTCTCACCAAGGTTCAGCTAGAAGGCTGAGCGTGCGGAGCAACGACTACGGTGCGACAACACCACCAGCATTCCCAAGACAGACAGAGCGGAAAGAAACTTACAACAGCGTTGAAAAGTCCACCGTTGACTATTTAGTCGGTGAACCACCTTACTCTGGTTAGAAAGTTTTTTT
>JGI24158J21664_10008671_pt1 | contig 13543 bp, 9 predicted proteins | sample Ectturendosymbi3_FD_21664 | JGI IMG/M metagenome (IMG submission 21664) | reverse complement strand
ACATTTCATGCAACTAACTTTCTTAACTAACGTGTGCATTTTTAAGCAAAATCAACAATTTTAAACAATGGTAAATGCCTGAATTTTCTCTTAGTAACATGCTTCTTACTGTTAATGCGATTTCTGGTGCTGCATGGTGTTGCTGATGGCTTTTTAGCAAAATTACAGAAAAAGTTTCATCCGTAACAATGGTGTTAAGAAAATATCAAGCGGGCCACGTGTTCAAGGAAGCATTTCGGTAGAAAAGAGATGTTTGTCTGCAAACGTCACCTAAACTCAAATGTAGACAGTCACGCATGTCACACACGAAAGCGAATTTGAAATGTGATGCAGAAAGCTTTTTCCCGCACTGGTAAGCATTCGGCGCCGGCTGACCCGTGTAGGCCAAAGTCCTCACAATGTTGTTTATGGCGTTAAGACCACAGCATCGGTGGTAACCACATTACGAGGATGAGTCATTCAGTTCAAACACACCGCAGTCGTAACCAGAAATGTTTTCAACTTTGCCGCGCGTGAAAATGTCGAATGATAATGTCTGTTCTAGTTTGCGTTAACTTCCTCATGGAGTTCATTCTGTTGCTGAAAGTTCGAAAGCACATTGGGTCGGTTGAAAAAGTTGTTGCATCTGCGAATAGCGAATTACTTGAACATGGGCAGCCAGTCAAGTGCAGTGGGTTTGGGCGAGTAACAAAGGTTTAAACAAAGCAAAAATTCGAGATCAGAAAATCGTGTTGCTTGTTTCAATTATGCACATGGAGATGCGTAGTTGGGCTCAGAGTGTAACCACAAGGTTAAACTTGACATGAGATGGCATTGGGATGTCCTTGAGTAACTAATGCTACCCAGTCATTGACGCTGATTAGAGTTCGTACAGGCTNAAGANACCGGTTGAAGTTGGTTCAAGCTTTGCGGTGGTTGCAAATATATTCGAAAGCCTTTATTTGATAACTGAAAAGGATGTAGCCTTGTAGGCCTAATCAAATTGCTTTTCTGAAAACTAAAACCTCAGCAAGATACGTTCATTATTGTGAAAATGTGCTTCACGTTTTGAGCTGCTCCGATTAGTCTTGCCGGGCAAATCGTTGTTTCACCCTGCCGTTTGTTTGTGGTCGTCAGTTAAGACAAATTTGAGCATTTGAGGTACGCCTTTTACATTATTACACCTCTTGTGGTTAGTTGGTTTATGCAATCGTAGCATGAACCACATACCAGTTTATTCGTGCAAACGTGTTTATGCAAAGATGATCACGTCTGCATGTCAAGATGCTTTGTGTCTTGTTTGGAAGATTTCCGAACTGATGGGAGCTCTGTGCTGCACGTTTTTTCAAAAAGAGTGTTCGTTTTTTGTTTACTGCGTCAAGTGTTGATTGGGCTGTCACGCTTAGCTTTTTTTCAATCGCTTCTGGATCGTTAGTGAAGGACTGAGCCGGTTACTGCAGCTATGCCTTCAAGGTGAAATTGAACTGACTGTTGTCGTGTATTAAAGCACGCTCTCTTGCTTTTTGATAACCAGGTGTATCTTGTTTCGCACTTGCTAGAAGTACACCGTTCAGTTACACTTGATGAAACTCATCTGATATCTTCTCAAACTTTAATTGTCTCATAAAATCCCATTAAACACAATACCTGTAAATATTGGAACCTACAAATATTCTGTAATTTCGCATATATTTTTCGTAACAGTTTTCCTGAATTCAAAGACTTTGATAAGGACTGACCAACACTTTTTTATTTACGCATTTGACTCAAATGCAAGGTGCATTTCACGTTAGTTAGGAGAAACCAAAGGTACAGAAATGCTTACGCAACGCTTTGCAGGGTAGTAGTTCGTATTGGGGCGCAGGGTCACACCATGTAATAATTTAATAAACTTTGTTAAAATTTCGCTCCTAAATGTAATACAATTATGTAAACCAATCCGTGCAGCGTGCACTTCGAAATGTACCTTTCGTTGCTATGAACTTATTCGAACCACAGCGAAAGCTTTATGACATGAAGACATTGTGCTTAAATTGATGGATGAATTTGTGACGTAAAACTTTCTGGCGAGCCTAAGGGTGTTGTAGGGTTGCAGAAATGAAAAACACATGCTATGTAAATTATGCTCTCTACTGGTAACGCACGCTTGGAATAAGGGACTCAACGGATTGCTTTCAAATCGCCGTACTTTTTATTCTGGCATTAATTTGATTGTGAACCGATCAAAACAGAAAGTTATGACCAGTGGTAACATCTCGCGAGGCCACTTGGGCTTGCGCTATTTACGTTATGAAATTCACTGGCTCATTTCTTGCAGCACAACTACAGATTTATGACTAAAAATAAAGAGCAATTAAGCATGATACACGAAATCTTTCTAAGTCATCAAGATGACAATATCAACTTGTGTATCTAGAAAGCTCCATAGAAAGAACAGGAAAACAATCGAACATTCACAAGAAGAATTTTTCTCATTCAAATGTTAGGGCCCTAGCCCCAGGGGTCTACAAGATTAGCTGGTACACTCAGTCGATACCAAAGAGGAGTAAACATTNAAACAANGAACCGGTAACTATTGCATTCGGTCATCTTCGTACAGAGCGTTACATAATGGGAGAAAATTGTAGATTTGTTTTATAAAAAACTTTCTAAAANGTATCAGACAATTGAAGTGAGCGGATTAAAAAGTTGGATGAAGATGCGCATCGTTTTAAAAAAGGTATACATTTGTTTCTGATCGAGGCATCCATTGTTCTGACAATACATAGAAAAACTGGTGTTGGCGAACACTTACATTCCTGGGGATGAAATGCAAAATTCGATAGGCATTGCTGTAGGCAACGTGGAGGCGTTTACTACAAGACCAGACGGTCTTCAACCTGGGCGAAATCGCTCTCCCTCCAAGAGGCGATTTTATGCATCATGGGGTCGATTTTGTGACTTACCAGATTTGGGGGCAATTCAGTTTCCAGGAGGGGGGGGCTGTCCTGCAGGTTAAAATGTACTAAAATTTCGAATTGATTCCAAAAATAAAAACAATATTTACTTGATTTGGAACCAAATTAGTTGATGTACGGTCTACTCCAGGCAAAAAAACAAACTCTGCAAGGTATGGCGAGCCGTACTAATTTTCCACCAACAATTCCGTTCCCTTTGCTGTTGTTATAACTTGGGAATTTAATGAATTTTAATCAGATTATCTCCTGATTTTCACAGTTCGTAACGAAATCCCAAAATGCTTCATAGAGTACATTTATAGCACAGTGCGGAAGGAGGGTAGATTCATAAAATATCATACCACTAGGCTGGCCATATACAGTTTGGTAAAGCGGCTGCGCGCCGGATGATTTTGCTTGGCGGGCGGTAGGTTGCCGACCCCTGGTCTACTCCATAGTTCGTAACAAAGATTATGAAATACATGATATAGGACTGGTGACGCAACAATCAAACCAGCATCGTCCTGTGTAGCACTTCACTGCATTAACTACCCAAGGCCACGCAGAGTGTCAATGGTTGTAAGCAGGGAGGTGGAGCCGGAGCCCAAGCAATTTTGGATGGCTTGAGCCGTAGCCAAAAATTTTTTAGATGATGGAGCCGGAGCCTGAAATTTGGGTTTCGGTTCAAGCGAGTTATACAAATAAATACAATGCTTTTTCCGTTTTCTGGACCAAATTTTTCTGGAGCCGGAGCCCAAAATCTCAAGATGTTGGAGCCGGAGCCAAAAAAATTAGATGCCCGGAGCTGGAGTCGTAGCCTGAAATTTGAGTACCGGCTTCACCGCCCTGGTTGGAAGTCCACCATTGTGGTTCTGACAAAAATTATGAATTTGTAAGAATTGTTGAGTCCAATGTTTAAAATAAGATAAAAGAGTAGAGAAAGTGTTGCACTGAGTAGTTTATAAGGTTCAGTCACTGCATGAGCAGCGTCAAACAATCGAGCAATAACATTTGCCAGCCTGTCAGCACGAACGGGATTTTGTACTTTTCTCGCCGAGTATGGATTAGTCTCTTATATTCTATTTGCATTGGTTGAAAGCAACCAATACTGATATAGCTATCGGAAAACACCCAATCGGTCAACTCCAGAGGAGAAACGCCAACTTTTTGAAAGCACTAAAAATGGCCCAACAATCATAAAATTGCTACCACTGAATCATCTCGACTTGGCAGTGATCGGGAATATTCATCACTAGTTTAGCCCAATTATTTTTCGTCGTGAACTGTCACAGATCCCTCCAACCGTATGTGTTACATTAGCAAAATTGCCTTGAAACAAGACTTCATAACCTTCGGTAGAGCATTGCCAAAATATTGTTTCGATCAACTTGTAACCTACTTTGAAAAAGCTTGCAGATAAACACCAGTCGCAAGGTTCGCATTAGTTGGAACTAACTGTTTTTCGGTAATGGATCACATTCATTCTCCAAATGCATTTCAATCGTTTGGTTTTGCGCTAACTAGATTGCCCGTTGATATTTCGTTGGCACTTATTTATTACCAAAACATAGAAACATTTTCAGACAACGCTAAAATCGTAGGTGTGGGCGATTTTCAAGCAAAGTTCCTTTAGAGGAGCAACTGTAAAAAAGAGGTTGAAGACCACTGTACGAAACAGTGTGTACCTGCACCACAATTGTCAGGCATACATTGCATGAAATACGCGCAAATCCAGTGTTTTTTATAGAGGATTGAGCAATGGTGCCTGTGGTAGTAGAGGACTGCGAAGGTGCCTGTGAGCTTGTTTGCTGCACAATATCGTAATTTCACTTGCCTCCGCGTGTCACTGTTCATCTTTCAGTGAGGCAAAAAGTAACACACCGAGACTTGGTCGGAAAACCTACATTTACACTATTACAACAACGACTGTCTTTTTACAGATGAAAACAATTTCATGTCCAGAGGCTTAATCACAACAAATATTCAGAAGGCGTTGAAGACCACTGAGGCTGGGACCGCTGAGGCAAATGAACATAATCCTTAGAACTCAATAATTTTGGAGAAAATTGTTTTCTCAAACGTTTGCTACATTCCTTGATGATTTTACTGTTAGCAGCGTTTTACGCCACGCAGTTATTTTCCGTTGCTGCGCGATGCAACAAGTGCTGTCTGCCAAATTCTACGAATGCTTCGAAATACGCCACGGGAAAGCCCCATGACGCAAATAGAGTATCGTGCTACGTCGTTCGTCATTAGAACCTTATGCGGTCATTGTTCAAACGCTGTGTGTGCTACCGTGATTGTGGCATCAGAGAAAAGCAGCCCTGAAACAGCAAAAAATTCCTGTGTTAGTCAACTTTCCGCGATCTATTTTGTCAAACTTTGCGAATATGCCTCCGGTTAGTTGTTTTCACTCATATTAAACGAAAGACGTGGAATGCTTGTTGCAAACCAGGGAGGCGTCTTTGTGACTTTCAAAATTTCTACTCTGTTGCAGAACCATCGCCAGAAAATCTTCAACAGGGGTGCTTGACATTGACACTTTGATAAAATCTCCACTGATTTACAGTGTTTAATAATTTGATTTGGGGGGGTTTGTGCTTTGTTTGGAGGGATAAGCCCCCAAAGCCCTCCGTGGTAACGGGACTGCTCTGTTGTAAAAGGCTCTTTTCTAATTTTATGAAATTCCTTGACCAAAAATTGTGTAATGCAGTGGGTTCGAAGTGTTATGTGAATATGAGTATATACATACAAAGGAGACTTAGGCTCAGTGTGAAAGATATTCAGAGAGATGTTAATTACTTATCTTCTCGTTCAAAAATGCATGTTTTATTATTTCCTACGTAATTATGCCTTCTACATGTACAAGTTGCGAAATACCGTTGTATGGAAAAAATAAGTGTGAGCAACCTTAAGTCTAGGCTCACCGATCGACCATATGCAAGCTTTATTTGCTTGCGTTTGACTTTTTATAAGGTTTGACTTGCTTTTTGACAAGTTTTGTGGCTTACATTTTGACATTTTTGTTATAAAGAAATTAACGGTTGACTTCATCTACGTTGACCAACTACGTGGCTTAGGGCAGTGGTTCCCAACAAGGGGTGCGGGAAGCGTTCGCCTTTAATGAACATGTCATAGGCCGTTATCATGTGTTTCATAAACGTTGGTTCGTAACTTGAGTAAAACAGTGGAACCAGGTTTCTTCTATTTGAAAAAATACGTGGAAAATGACTGTTGTGAGACGATTTACGTAGCAATTAATGGTGATGAAATGCAAAATTCGATAGGCATTGCTGTAGGCAACGTGGAGGCGTTTACTACAAGACCAGACGGTCTTCAACCTGGGCGAAATTGCTCTCCCTCCAAGAGGCGATTTTATGCATTATGGGGTCGATTTTGTGACTTACCAGATTTGGGGGCAATTCAGATTCCAAGGGGGGGGCTGTCCTGCAGATTAAAATGTACTAAAATTTCGAATTGATTCCAAAAATAAAAACAATATTTTTTTTTTTTTAGTAAAATTAATTGTGCTTATTATATTTTTCAGTCAGTTAAAGTGTTTCACTGTGCTTATGGATATAGCTGCTCCGTGTTTATCTGACTAATAACAGCGCATACCAGTACAGTAGGCTAGGAAAGGGATATATTAGACTAACAAGTAAGTCCAACCACCCCCATCTTGGCTAAGCTAAGAAGTCCAAAAAATCGTTTTCGCCACCTGTTGTCTAAGGCTTGCTGAGAAGTCTTTCTGTTGCGGAGATAACGCCGGAAGACGGATTGCGTTGAAAGTGACTGGGCGAAGTGCCTTTTAGCCAGTTAACTAACATAAGCGCAAGCGATTCCACACCCAGGTACTTTTCATCGACTTTCAAAGCGATGAAGCCCGTGTCATATTTTATTAACGCGATTGGTCAGATTTTTTGATCAAGTGTAGTGAGCGTTTTTCAGAAATTTGGAGAAGAGTGAAGCTGTTAATGCTACTGGAGTTTCCCATGACGTATATTGCTGAACAAGATTCGAACCAAGTACTGGATATAAATACCGCAATCGTTTTGACATGAACTAGACCGGTGGAAACGCCATACGAATGAAACTGACCAATTTGCAGCTTGCTTTAAAAAAGCTTACAGATACAAAGCCAGGGGTAAGGTTTGCAGTGTTTGGAACCAACTGTTTTTGGAAATGATTAGCATTGTTTCAACAAATGCATGCATTCATTGTGTTTGTTCGTTTTTTTGAGCTAACTGGATTGCTCGTTTAATATTGAAAGAAATAAGATCAAGAACATAGAAAACATCAACGTAACATAGTGTATAAATCAGTCTGACTCTGAAAAAAGTTTAGTATGCCACAGAAAACACTTCAAATAAATGAACGAACTGTTTCTGGTGACTTCGTTTTTTAGTTTGTGAGAGTTGATGAGTAATCAACTGCTACAGAAAATTTGTAGGGGGAAAGTTTGCTGCATAAAAATGTTCCCTCAAATTTAGGAAATTCGGGCAAAACATCCTTCGCACCATCAAAACATTGCCTGCGCCAACACCTATGTACCAAAAAGTCAATTTCGGTTGGTGCGGCAAATGTGCTTACAGCACAAGACGGCTGACCATCAGTCACGCCTTATACTTTCAACATTGCAATAGAAACTGAGGCACACCATGGTGGCTTGAAGACCATGGCATTTGCAGTATATCTACTGAGGGACTCGTATGATCGCCTTGATTTGGGGGTTTACATTGGGTGTAAAACCTAACCTACGTGAACTGGCTGCGTTGCACTTCGGCAGTGTTTGCTTTCAAAAGTTAGTGATATGAACTTGTATCCAGAACTGCTGAGCTCGTATTTCGCCATGAGCAATGATGAGAAACCGCACTCACCCAATGGTGGACTACAGTAGACGGTTCTACAGACGAGCCTGTAGAACGCTTACAAGCTGCTTGGTAAAGCTGCGCAATGCATCATGCCATCGGCACAAAGTATTCAGACGAATATTTTGAAAGCCCTTGAATGTGTTTTTAGACCTTTACGAAATACGTTTTGTATATTTCGTCTCATAGATTTGTTTGTAGTGTTTAATTTAAAGTACTTTTTGTCATGGCAAAACAGCTTGGGACAATTGCTAAAACTGCCCAAAAATTTACCCTTGGGGATTATACTGGTACGGCAATCAACTCTGGAATAGTTGCAGTGACAACGGGAATAGAACAACTGACCACTCTGGCTACCTACCGGTGTCCTTGCGTTTCTCGGGCCCAAGTGAGCAACTGCACTAACGTACAGTCGCTTTCTTCTGTACGGTGCGCAGTTTTGTTGAATTACTTTTACGGCCTGTCGTTCATAATTGTACCTGCGATTGGACTGTTCGTCTTCGGCATGGTGTCCAACCCAAGAATGTGGAAGTCCTTGACTGGAATTTGCAACAAGCCGAAAGACACGCGACGCTCCTGGAGCCAAGCCTGCTCCACGTTTGTTGGCATTTCGGGCAAAGCATTCATTGCTCCTGTGACGTGGGTTGTCGTCGCCCTTCTCGATGGACGATATTACGCTTGCGCAGCAACAGCACTGCCTTACGACGTGGATCGCGTTTCGGCAACGTACAAAAACTGCGAAGTGGTGAGTTTGCATTTCAAGCCACACGGCTTTATAATGCAGTGTTCATGCATGGTGTTGCGTCGTTAGTAAAGATTGCCGAATAAATGAAAAAATGAAGCGGTGAATGTTTTCTACAAAAAGTCGAAGAAATCTAGAAGTTTTCTTTATGTACTGAAGATCATACGCCTCAGACATAAACATTGTGTTAGAAATTCTTGCAATTTCGATACAAAATATTTTTCCATGTTTGAAATTTTTTTGCCCGAAACCAAAATATTTGGTGGGGCTATACATCCCTTCCTTCCTCGTACGCCTGTGATTAAAACTAACAACCTTTAACGGTTTATTTAATCAAATTGTCATTAACCCCAGTGCGAAAACCACTAAGGGAACACCTTCCCCCAATAGGACTTTTGGCACATGAAAGATCCAGGGGTAAAGTTGTCCCATAGTGTGACCTAACAGCTGAATTAACAATATGAGACAAATGATATCTATTGCATGACCACATTAATCAGAGCCAGGGTGTTTCAACAGTTTCTCACTGAACACGTATTTTGTTCGCTCGGGGGTCAAAACAATAAAATACATACAACGTCAAAAAGATTTTTTTTTTGCAGTGTGACTTTTTTGAGGCAAAATGACATCTAAAACCGTGTATATTAATTCGTTTCGGAGTTCATGCCATTACTTTTTTTTACCTTGCAAAACAACCAGCAACAGTAACACAATATTGATGACCTGAAGGTTTCTTCGCGAAGCGTTGCTGAGATGCTGGGACGATTTACTTTTGTGTGTACGTGATGCTGGTGACCTTCGTTGACCAACACATCGTGCTTTGTCCAAGGCCCCTAGATAGACATCTTCTTCCTATGGTGCATTCAGCATCTCTAGCTTCCAACTAGGCAGTTTTGCACACACCACCCGAAGACACCAGAAAGCCACTCCACTGCCGTAATTTTGCTACAAGTGGAGAACCGGGCCACAGTGCGGACACTATGTGATTCCCAGCTCCACTGACAACCTGAAGAACCGCTCTTTGCCACAGTGCGAACACCAAGCGAATCGGTCAGCGGTAGCAAAAACACCACATAGCAATAGAAGACTCTCCGAATGCCAGCGAGTAACACGAGCTCCGCTACATCTAACTGCTACACCCAATCTGAAGCAATTCGTTTGATACTTTAATTCTAGCAATTGCTTTCATTGGTGCGCGTCTTTAACAGGGGGTTCGCGTTGAGTTTATAATTTAAAGTACTTTATGTCATGGCAAAACAGCTTCGTACAATTGCTAAAACTGCTCAGAAATTTACCCTTGGGGATTATACTGGTACGGCAGTCAACTCTGGAATAGTTGCAGTGACAGCGGGAATAGAACTGACCACTCTGGCGTCCTTGCGTGTCTCGAACACAAGTGAGCAATGCGTTGAGTTTATGGAAAACATGAGCGCACGCTCCTTCCGGGCATCACGTGACCGCTCACATCATCATCAAGTATCGCAGCCAGGCAGCTTTCGTTAACTTGGGTTGCAATCACCGGTCGGTAACTGCTCGTTTCTTCTTTATAATTTGAATTTTCGACAGTTGATGGCGAATACGTGGAGATGAAGCCCTGTGCTTGTATAGGATTCGTCATGCCATGTTTGACGATAAGACGTTAAGACTTTAGACATTCTCATTTATTGCTGCGGTTCCTTGGGTGTTGTCGGTATTTCTGCTCAAATTTTTGCTTTTTTACAGTCTTTCTGGCGGAAGATATGGTGTATTGGTGTACTCCTAGGTCCAAACTTTAGACTTTGGACTGTAAAGGATCAGTTTCGGGAGAATCATGACCAAATCAATGTGGTAGAGCGATAATTCCGGTGCTTGCTGCTGCCATGGTACAGCTTGAATTGTTGTTTTTCGGGCTTTCAGATTCCCTTCCGAATTCGTTGTTTATGTTGCGGGATGCCAAATCCGCCGCAACACCTTTTTTTTTCTATGCACAAAGCCGAATTTGGCATGGACTGATTTGAAGTGCTTTTTCAATTTTACTACTGTCAGAGTAAATTTCGACTGCATCGAGACTTGAAAAAAGGTGCTTGCGCGCTGTCCATCCTCGTGCTCGGTGTCAATGGGCGGGTGCAAGAAAACGGTTCACGCGTGCTTTTACGTGCCGGAAGCATCTACGCTCTTCGCTTGTCTCCGCGCAATCAAGTTGTGGCTAAAATCTCACTGTCAAGACTCGTGATCATTCGCCTGTGTTTCCCGTGCGGTGGCAGAGTGTCGTTTGGAGATTCTCTGACATTTTCCCACCAGGGTTGCCAGGTAATACAGGAAGGTTTCGGACAGTATTAGTCTAAAATTGGGACATTTTATGTCAGGACAACAATACTAACTTATTGTTCCTGGTCAGTGCTGCTGTTCGTGTTAGACACTGAGTCGATCCGATTTCTCGCCACTTCTTTCAGTCAGCCGCAGTGTCTCCACCGCACCTTGAAAAATTGTGTGTGCAGTATGCGTACACTTTCGAGGAAGCACTATTGCATACGAGTTGCCTGTACGGTGAACACCATGGGTAACTTCGCCAGCCACGCCGCCGTTTGCGTTATAACAAGCTCGAGGAAAGCGATTGTACAATGCTCTATGTCGTAACACGGAGAGACCGACGTAACAATCATTAATCAGGTATAAACAACTCATAGCTCAGATACTGGTTATGTCCAGTGTTGCCCAATTTAGCGAATTCGCTGCTAAATCTGGTGGCGAATTGTGTGCGGCAACGGTGAAAACAATTTGCACCGGCAAATACGCGGAAAAATTGGCGGCAGATTGCGGTATATCTAGCGCAATTAAACCCTTGAATACGCCGCGGGCAATGCACTGTTTCAACTTCGTTACTCGTTTGATTTCACTCTTTCTGCTTTTTCTCATCAATAAGATTCATCCAGGTGAATGGCCGAACTAAATGATGCATACCAAACACTATTGGGATTATAAACGGTTTATGACGCCACGGGCAAACAATTCAGTTAAGTCTATTCTATACGTCAGCGCCCAAGTTCAGCAATTTGGCTGCTTATTTTACTTTACGTGAAAACGAAAATCATAATAAAAAAAATAAAATAAAAACAAATCTTAAATTCTTAAAAACAAAATCTTGAATTCAGTGTATAACAAGCAGTTCATTTTGCGGCGAAATCTGGCGAAAAAATCAAGTTAATATATGCTGGGGAAAAATTTAGTGGAATATGTCGGATTTAGCCGAGAAGCGTGAAAGGGAGTTTGCAAAACTGGTACCTCTCATATTTTTGAATTGGTCGATCAACACAAGAAAGTCTGCGTGGAGGGCGCTGCTATGCTGGGAACACTGACTGCAGCTGCAAGAATTCGCTTGCTCTTTTTCTGGCCAATCAATTTAGGAAAAAACTCAGTTTCCGAATTATTTTCCAGCTGTCAGACACGACTGGTAAAATCAAGAAAATTCATCGCTTTTGCCCGAGTTGTAGGCCACCTGGCAATCCTGTTTCCCACCGTTATATAACCTTGGTTGTGCTGGTGATTTTTATTGGTATTGTCTGCTTTAATAATAGAGTCCAGAAGCGAGTATCGAACCAAGCGCAAAACAGATTTTATTTACGTACTTTTACAGGATGAGCTGTTTGACTGTAGTAAGTACGCCTGACAGCTGCGACAATCCGCAATTATAGTCAGTTAGTGTTTTACAATTTCTCTTTGTCAGGTTTCTTCACAGGTCAAATTAAACTTCTGCTTGACACGTAAAGCATACTCCCTGCTGGAAACAGTTCTTAGGTGTTTAACTGCGATTTTTTGGGTTGCAGGTAGCAAAAACGGCTGCTGCCAAGACATCCGACACTTACAAAGACAACCGCAGCTTCTCTCAAGTCCTGGGATGGGTTGTTCTGGCCTGCTTCATCGTGATTGGAATTATCATTTACACCGCAACTCAGTGCACCATGCCGCTGACTTATTATCACGCAAAATATTTTAAATTTTACCGTGCAGCTGAAGAAGCTGAGTTCGACGACGAAATGAAGCAAAAGGTCAGTGCAGTTTTGACTGCCTTCCATAATTACTTTAAAAATCTGGAGGTGCCAAACGCAATAGATGATTTTCTAGTAAAATTAGAAACTGACCTAATCGTCACAGCTTGATATTTAACAAAAGGCTAATACACAATGAACGGAACTCTTCCGCAAGGAGATGATGGGCGACTTCTGCCAATTGTTTGAAATGAAAAGGTCATAAATCTTTTTTTTGCACGCGTAGGAATTGTGGTAAAAATTGGAAACAGAAAATCTGATCAAAACAGAAAATGCGAGGATGTCGAGAGGCTGCTGCGGAATCTGTCATTTAAGTAACTTCTCTGCTTTTTTGAAGCACGAAACTTCACGAGCAGTCAACTACGCAGCCTATATCTTGATATATTGTTATCTTTCAATTAAACCGTGGTCATGCAGATTTATTCATAAATCATATTAGTTTTGCAGAACTGCAATGTATGGTCTTTTGCGTATTTTCTTCGTCGAATCGAAACGATTTCGCTAATACAGTACTTGGTCACTCGTTCGAAAAAAACTCGGGGTTGCACGGATCAAGGCTACATCTATTCTGCAACACTGTATCAAATCGTTTGTATCAAAATTTAAGTAGAATTTCGCTGAAGTTATTTCGAAGAAATGTTCTGCGTGCGAACAACTGTAGTTTCGTCACCAGGGCCTGCCTTAAGCCGATGCAACCGATGCATCTGCGTTGAGCCCCGCGCCTCTGGGGGCCCCGCGCCTCTGGGGGCCCCGCGCCTCTGGGGGCCCCGCGCCTCTGGGGGCCCCGCGCCATGGTGCTTAGGTAGATTGTTCATTTTTCCAGATAATCCTTGCGTTCGAGAATTCAGTAGAAACAGGTTTATAAATCTCATTGTTAACAAACAACGCTCTCGTTAGAACTGACGATGAATTTCCTCTATTAACGAACGTTAGCAAACGTGCTCCGTTCTCGTGCCAAGGTTTTATATCTGGGCTCTACCACGGTTGTATAGC
>JGI24158J21664_10008670_pt1 | contig 13543 bp, 10 predicted proteins | sample Ectturendosymbi3_FD_21664 | JGI IMG/M metagenome (IMG submission 21664) | reverse complement strand
GCCAAGAAGTTCGTTCGGGAGGGGCCAGCCAATCACGTCGTCAGTCACTGACGTCTTTCTAACAGTTGAAACTCGATACCAAGCACCAGTAAAAATCTTAGAAAGTTTGTTTCGCGGGTGGGGAGCATGGCCTCTTCGGCCTCATTCTGGCTGCGTCACTGCCTCACAGGGAAAACATTTACCACTCGATAAAGATGTGCTTCAGCCTCGTAAAATTTACAAAATTGAGAGATTCAACTTTTTCCAGCCGTGGATATCTGTTCGAACAGCACGTGTTGTAAAAAAGCTAAAGCATGCATTGAAAAGATGGAAATTTGTCTATTTTCTATATATATTGTTTTGTTTGTAGGTCATATTCGAGGTCCATATCACTTTGGTTAGTGGTAAGTTGGTAGACTTATACCTAAAATACGAAATATGTACACAACACAGAGGAAGGTTGCACTGAGCATTTATACATCGCAAGCAATGCCCAGAGCGAGCGAAAGAGAGGGTAAATGCTTGTAAAAAATAAGCAGTGATTACAAGTAGTAAACACGTGAACCATAGACGTACGACAAGGGATCTTGCGGGGCAGCAGTTCGCCAATCACTGTTACGATTATGAAACTCAGGCGAATCAGGTCAGCGCCATGTGAATATTCAGGAAAAGAATTTGTTTTCCTGGTAATGGAAAAACGTCACGACGAACAGGCTAGAATGACTTGCCAAGTTCAATGACTTGAGTTTTAAGCAGGACTGCGGAGTAGGAGGTTTGTGGGTGGAGTCGGATCAGACAATCCAATTAACGGATCCGACAATCCAATTAACGGATCCGACAATCCAATTAACGGATCCGACAATCCAATTAACGGATCCGACAATCCAATTAACGGATCCGACAATCCAGTTAACGGATCCGACAATCCAATTAACGGATCCGATAATCCAAGTAAACAATCCAATTAACGGATCCGATAATCCAAGTAACGGATCCGACAAGCCAATTAACGGATCCGACAATCCAATTAACGGATCCGACAATCCAATTATCCAATTGTATCACGCTCCTCAGTTAGATATCTCTGTTGAATTGGCACGCAGAAACGTTTGTTGAAACAGAGAATTTTGCTGTGCACCACGATTTCCATTGATCGCTAATTGCTAACAACCAAACTTCATTCCTTTTGTGTTGAGGTGTCGGAGTCAGAAATTTTGAAAAGGTCGGAGTCGGGAGTTGGAAAGGTCGGATATTTTATCTACGACTCCGCAAGCCTGGTTTTAAGTTGAGCTTCTGGAAGATTTTCAAATGGCCAAGAATGTGCACTAATCACAATTTTGAGTAATCCAGTGGTTCGAAACCTGTTTTTATTTCTTCCCTTAGTTTTTGGTATTTTGCAGAAATTAGCAGTAAATTTGAGAATTCACACCTGACTCGCAAGAAGAATCTTGATACCAATTGGCATAAAAAATCGGGCAGATTTTGTAATTATGGGAAGAGAAAACTGCTGCTTCATCCAAAGAGCCTATTTATACACCTATATTCTCAGCTATGTCTAAAACAAAAATATAATAAAATGAAAAAAACGTCACCACAACATCGCATTGAACTGTTTCACAGCAATTAACGGGTTTAGAAACCAGGTGAAAAACGAGTTTAGAGACACACGCGCTCTGTTACTCGAAATCAACTTTCAACCACTTTTGTATGATGCCCAACTTATGTCACAGAGAAGCTGAATTATTTAAACAAGCCAAGATTTTTGGACGACCCCCTCCAAACGCCTGGTCTGGATCAGCCACTGACTTCATTGCACAAAGCTGCTTTAGAAAGCTCAGTAATTACGCAATGTTTTCCTGAAATTCAATGTCGCTGTTCTAAAAGTCTGCTTTAATCTCTGACGTGGCCAGGATTTTGATTGTGGACAGACAGACAGACAGACAGACAATTTTATTTAACATCTGAAAAATCAGATATCAGGTGGAGAGGGGGCAAAATGTTGTAACCTGTTGAATCTTCAGAAACAGTATTTAAGGCAAAATGAATTGCAAAAAGGAACACCTTACTTTCTGCACAGAACTTCCATCCATTGTTTTCGGAACCCAACTTTGATTCAAATGAACGTTTACGAAAATCCTGATCATTCTTTTCATAGTTTAGTACAGTTCTGTTTTTGAAATGGAGACGTCATGGACCCTTAAGTGATGCGCTCAAGTTTAATTCAGTTTTCATTCATCGGCCAACATTTCGGTGAATTCATCGTAGGTCAGATGACAACAAATGTTTTGAAAGCATTTGGGTTTTGCGATTAAGGTCATAATATGTCGACTGAGCCTTCCAGTTGTTTTTGTGAAATGTTTTTTTTTGGATGAGACTTGCGTTGGAAATAAATCTTTCCAAAATGTATTTGGAACTATATTTTTCTGCGACATCCTGCAAATATGATGGGTCTATTCTTGCAGCTTGTACCTCGATTTTCCACGGGAAACGAGTCATTTGCTTCTTTCCTTGATTAAAACAGCGAACAGCTTCGTTGCTTCGTCCAGTTTTGAAATGACAGCGCGCTAAATCAAAACATCTTTTAAAATTCTTCCATCCCATGCAGTCCACTGATTTTAACCCATTAAACCAAAGTAGGGCTTTGTCGTAATTATTCATTTGATAATAACATTCAGCAATCACAAGGAAACAGCTCTCAATGTCATCAAAATAATCTTCGTTTTTTCCCGTCTCCCAAAAAATTTTCGCTTCCCAGAATTCCGCTATAGCTCGTTCAAAGTGTTTCATATGGAAATACCTATGTCCTCTCGTAAAATGCTCGCTGGCCAAGCAGTTGTTTGAGGAAAGACTTACTGACGCATTTTCAAACATTTCAAACGCATTACAAAGTTGTTCATGGTTATCATTAGTCATTGCATACACACATACAATCATCATCCAAGAGCAAAACAACCGGTTTCCATGAAAATCAGGTTCCGCAAGGTCTCTCCATATCATATTGGCTTTTGTGAAATAGGAAAATGCTTGCTCTTTTAAATGGTCCATTGTCACCCGATCTTCATTTTCGAAAGTATAAGCATTATCTCCCAACCCTCTTGCCAGGTAACACTGTCCAGAGAGAAACTAATTTTCGGCCGCCTGGTTGTCGTTCGGCGATCCAAGCAACAACTGCTTTCTGATATCCAGCTCTTTCGTGAACTTCCGGAGTCCTGCAGTATATTCCAGCATCATGCTTTTGCACAAACCGATCATGTTAAAGCAGTTTGCTAAAACCATTAAGGAAGCTTCATTGTTGTTGTTAGATTTGAAAAAATTTTTTGCTGTCTTAAATGCTTTTGATGATTCTTGATAACGACCGATGCTAAACAAACATTGCGCAGAGTGGAAGTGGTTGAGCGCCATCTTCATGTCAATATTGCGGTAACTTTTCAAACTGTTCCTTATCGTCTTCTCTTTTCCATAGAAGTCCAACGCTTTGCTATAATCTTGTTTCTGACAAAAATAAGCTCCAATTAAATTTAAACAATCTGCTGCCCTTGGCAAAATATCTGTTTCATTGGAGTGCTCCCAAATGCCCAGTGCCACAAAAAGATTTGTGTACGCGTCTTCCAGCTTGTTCAGATTGAATTGGCAACGACCCAGGTTGTAATAACAGAGCGCTTGATCATTTTTCGTGCTGTCTGCAAGCGCCATTTCCAGCCGAATAGACAGTTCTGTTTCAAAATGCCGCTCAGCTTCTTCGTAATTTCCAACCAGAAAAAGACAAATTCCTACCATAGTTTCACAAGTGGCTGAGTCTGAGTTCATTGACAAATTGTTGAAACTTATAGCGCTTAAAAACATCATAGAATATCTGATAGCATCTTTCCAATAGCGAAGGCCAAAGTAGCATAGACCTTGGTTCAGGAAACAAGCAATTTCATCTGCTTTGTAAGGATATGTACGTGGAGTTTCCCTTCTCAGTGGATATTCGTCTTTGAAGTGCTTAAGCGCCTCTGTGAAACGACCTATTTGAAGCAAGCATATCCCCTTTCTGTTAATGATATGCGTTGTATGACTTGTCTGAACGCGTTCACCTCNAATTTTACATGCCACATTGTAACAGCGCAAAGCTTTATACNATTTCTTATTTAGAAAATAGCTGCTAGCAACAGACAGTACTACTCCTCTCACAATCGACAAAGAGTCATCATCATCAGGTTAAGGCAATGCGCAAAGCTTCCTTGCTTCCTCTATTGTTTCATCATGAAAGCCAAGCCAAAATAAAGCAAGAAGCTTATCCAAATGAACTGCTGTTTGAAAAAAGGCCTTATCGTGGATATCAAGAAACAGGCAAACTTCACGTTGAAGTCTCAAAACCGTTCCGAAAAACTTTACGGCCGCACATTCCCCTATCAACTGCACAACTTGTAAACATGCATCGTCCACACGGTCAGCTACATGAACGTAATCGTCCTGACGTCCTTTTTCTGTATACAATTCTAGGCGCAACTTGCACGCAATTGCCAATGTGTGCAGGATGTCATGGACGAAGTCATTATTTACTTTCCTTCCAGCAAGTAAATCGCGCACAACTTCAAAGTTTGACGTTGATTTTAAGCAAAAACGCCTCTTCAGTGCACACAGAAACAAAGAAATACTCCTGTAAATCACCTTTTTCAAATTAAGCTGCTGTTCTCGTCGAACTTTATCGAGACTCCCGATCGGTTCGAACTGCCTGAGATCTTCTTTCACTTGATTTTGAAGTTGAGTTAAAGACATTGACATTTGCTCTTTTTCAACACCCTGCTTGAACGTTTCGTGCAAGTTCTTGTCACCTGAAACAAAACAAGTATTCATCAAAATATCAGCCAAGTGATAGCCGTTCTTAAGATCTTCTTCTCCTCTCAGGTAATTCAACATTTGTTGGACTGGCTTGATCAGCTCTGTGTTCCGTGATTTTTCTCGTGTTGCTTGTCTACCAAGAGGAAACTTGCACGCAAATGGGACCATTCCATCAAAGCAGATTCCACGAGGTGCGTGAGCGTCAAAGAACCAGTTACCCTCTTCTGTTTCAAGATCATTGATATGTGGCAAGTTTGCGTGAGGAATGATCGTTTCTCCCAGGTTTATCAGAATAAATTGAAAAATAACTGAAACCCATCTGAAATATTCGAGTATTCGTTCATAATTTGGTTTTCCCTGAACGCCATCTTGCAATAAAATAATGTGTTCGAAATCGGAAAAGGGAGTAATTTCTTTCCTGGCCAACAAGCCCATTCCAACCAGGGCGTAGGTGCATGGTGGGGGTCCGTGAAGATGGATGCAGTAACGCATTATGTTATCNATTAACATGTNATAATCTTCGAATATTTATGTTTGTAAATTTTCCACANGTTCTATTTCTATGGAAAAATCTTTTTGATTTGGATCGTTGAAGCTTGGGATGGTTTGTAGTTGTTTTCTCACTTTTCCTCGCATGCTTTCAACTTGAATCGCAACGTGCTTTGATTTTTCAACCAAGTCTGCTCTCTTTCTTTTCGAATTAGCCTTTTGAAGCAAGTGTGCACAAAGCTCGGGCAAATGCTTTTTCACAGTTTTGATATTTTCAGGTTCTCTGAAATAGCAGCGTTGTACAAAATTGCGCTTCTGATGAGAGATATCTTGTCTGGACTTTTGTGACGATATTCACGCGCCATTCGATAAAACAGCTCAGCTGACTTGCGCTTGTTCGTTTCTTTTCCATTTTCGTCACACATTTGTTGTAGTTCAACAGCGTATTTTTGAAGAATAGTCAGCATTATCAACAGGAACGCCGCTTACTCCATAGACTGAGTTACCTGTTTTCTGTACACGACACGAAAAAGCGAGTTTAAAATGCTCGTATAATATTCCACCATGCAAGATTATTCCTAACTTGAAAGCACTAGTGGAACGTCTATTTTCTGTCACTCTGGAACAGTGTTATTCAACCGAATAAACGGCAAACCAACGCGTGTAACGGTCAACTACGAGCGCATGCCACTGCGTAACTGCATGTGTCCAAAGGTTGAAGGTTAAATTAGAAGAACCTTGTCTTTGACTTCTTGTGTTGCAGATTGGTGTTTCTCTATGTGGGGCAACACAATAAGTCAAGAATAAATCTATCTAGATATTGCTGAAGTGGGGCATGGNAATATCTTGACGGTATGTAGAAATGATTAAAGTGTGATAAAACAAGCATTCGTTATTNATNACTATGATCTCATTGTTTGCTCTTCACTATGGTTCGTTAGATTACTTTTGAATAAAAGTGAATTGTGTAAAAATATTAAGAAGCGTTGNAAGTGCTGAGTTACAAAAGGATTTGGAAAACCTTTGAAAATTGTAGAACGACTAATAAATANAACATTGGGCCAGAAAATGGAACTTCCCGCAAATCACCAGCACCAGGGTAGCAACCAGCTGATATTTTCTGGAGGGAGAAAATTATTGTAACGTGTTGTTGTACCTAACAACTAAACATATTTTTGAAAATCTCGGGAGGGTGGCAAGTGCCCGGTTGCTCCCCTTAGTTACGTGCCTGACCAGCACAGCTGCAACTGTGAGCTTGGTTGTCCGAGCATCCAATCAAGAAGAAAGCGCTCTGGGAAACTTCAAGTGTACAGATGAATAGATGTCAAAGTATTAAACTTTATCCTATGAAGGGTACGACACATCGTAAAATGCATATTTGGCTAAAACTAGAGAAACCTTCATTCTAAAGTAAATTTTAACAGCCGGTTATTGATCTACTACAGGTTTAATATTGGCTATCGATTGCATTTGTTAATGTTTTACTGACATTCCTACTATGATTTTTAGTGTTTAAACCGTCAGCATACATTTGGAATTTGTGCAGAAAAAAATTTTGACGCAAGTCAAAACAAGCATTCGCTGCGGATTGATGTCTTTTGTGCTTAGTTTTCTCTTTCTGTTTTGTTCTTGTTAAATGTGCACTAATGGCTCAAAGAATAATGCTTGGTGTGGAGCCGGCACGCTAGTCGCTATGGTTTCATTCCATGTCAACTCGCTGCAGTAAAATGAGCTGTGTTTGTTTCAAAACAAAAAATTACTGCTTTTTCTTTCTCCAGTTGTTTTCTATGGCGTTGTTTGATTACGTGAGATTGTTGTTCGTGTTGAAGTGGAACTTGCCCGAGGTTCCACTTGCAATTGACAAACAAACCCTCATGATTCTCAGAGAGAGTCANTGGCCAAATTAAAGCAACGCTCAACGAACTTGACCAAAAACACGCTTTCGTNGTCATTTCTGATCGAGGTGGTTTGTTGTTCGGCTTCGTCCTTAGGCATTTCGCTTCGCATCGCTGCGCCGCGTCATCTCGCTGCCCTTTTTCTCGGGTGCTTTCCGCGGGGGAAGTACCCTTAGACTTNGCCGATTTTTCTCGCATGTAATGGCCTAGCGCCATTACAGTGTGTACAACCGCTTTTGNCTTCTTGGTGGTCCATCAGCAGGGAGGAAATATCTTGTTGTTTATAAGATTATTTGCATACAAGTTTGTTTCGAAGTATAAGTTNTTTTGGTCTCAGTTTGAGTTTATTTAACTTTTTTTTGTTCATTGATCGCTAGTTCAGTTGGATAAACTCCTAAATAGATCAAGAGTCTCGCCATTTCACTATCCGAACGAATGATTGATATAATGTGTGGCAAATACTTGAGTGTCTTCTTCAGATTTTTTGAATGATCTGCTGCTTGCATAGGAAGATCTATAGTATGCATACGTTTTCAAAAAGTCTACTCCTTGCAGAAAATTTTTAGCAGAAAAAGGAATGAATGGCTTCTCAAGACGTTTGGAAAANTATTAATATCTCCATTTGCAACATTGCAAACTGTTAAATTTATGCCAGTTACCGTCTACTGGTTTGAATGTTAATTATAAAGTNTAAACGATGTTTCAAGGCAAGCGCTGCAGCCTAGGTTTTTGCATATTNTTGTACGNTGGTCAAATTCAGATGGATATGTTATATTAGTAACAACTTACGATATAACTTTACATGTTGCTTTTATTGTAAACAACTACCCCAACACACTGGTGAGAGAGGCGGGAGTATAAAACAAGTGTCTTTGAAAGCGTTGAAATCACAATTACACTCACAGCAAACTCATGCAGGAACTTTGCGCTACTTTCATGGGCGTCGGCAGAGTTGCTACCAAGTGGATGCCAAATTACAAGATTTTCGTTGCCGAGCGCCAAACGGATGGTAGATGTCATATGAACCAAAAAAGTGATCTTGCAGATTTGTTAGCACACTTTTCAGCGATACAAGCTTATATACTAAAAAGTTACGTGTTGATAAAAAGCCAAAATGACCCAACACATTGAAAAAAACGTAGTCCCATTTGCTTGAAAGGAAAACATTGCCCGTGTTTGAGTCGAAGCCTGAAAACCAGCATTTAAATCACAAGAGCAGAACAGCATGGAGTAATTTTTAAAATCGTATCATTTAAAAAATCGGCATCTCATAGTTTACTAGACATCAGCTTCATGACATTAGAACAGTAACGGAGTTTTTTAAGTCATTGTGACCGTACTCTTGATACAAATAATTTTAGCGAGTCACGCTTTACCAAAATCAAACTGTGAAATCATTTCAGAGAAATTGTGTGTCCAGTGACAATTGGATACCAGTGCTCTTCTACCAATTTGTCGAGCAAGAGCTGAAGATATAAATTCAGATAATTTTTTCACTGAGGTTGTCAGCTCATGTGGTTGTCGTAACCACCTGTAGGATCAAAATTCAGACGAGCGGCTTTCGCAGTCCATCATAATCATCGAGATGATTTAGGCGTTGGCATTGAGTTATAAGCAGTTGCTTAATAGACGACTGTGTGTACCTGTTCCTAAATTGACACTGGTAAGGAATGGGTACGAAAGAAAGTATTTCTTCATGGTATTGAACAATGAGCTGATCAAGAGTGCCTCTAAGCCTATTTGAAATGCAGAGCTTGTGCTTGTCTTACATGTGACAGTTTTTCATAATATTTGATAAGAATTAACGAATAAAAACGATTTCTAGTAATAAACACAACAGTTGATACTCGATAGTCTGACAGCTTTCAAGTAAAGCAAGCTGAAAGCAACTTCTCATTTTTCCGAATAATTAAACCAACTGCAGCTTGACTGAAAAGCTGTCTCATACCTTGCTCACCACTTGCACATCTTTCATCGACAATAAATGCTGGCAATCACTCACTTATGCTTCGTTCAACAAATTGCTAAAGCGCCAAGTTACTCTTTGCACAATGGACAACGAATAGACACTTGAAATTAAGCAATGTAAACACAACTTGATTCACAGTGCAGAGACTGTGGCCTGAACATGCTCCTGCCCACAGTAAACACCAACCGCCATGCAGCAGAGTTAAAAATCACTGGGTTGTCATTCCAGTTAAAGGAAAACTTACAAAACGTTGCGGCCACATCCTGCTCTTTGACTCAAAATACGTTTGTGATCCGTTTATTTCATGGTGAGTTGACTTGGAATTTTGGCTGACATTTTGTCCCAAGTGAAACAATACAAAACACAAGAGTTTCTACAAAACGTCTGCCACCGCATTCTTTGACCACAACCGTGGACACCTTTGCAGCACAACGGCTATCTTACTGTTGTCATTTGCAACTTTGCAAACCACTCAATTTCTTTGGGAAGCTCAATATATACGCAGTTATTAACAAAAAGCATGTTCTTCTTGTACGTGTTGGATTTTGTACCTGGTTTGAAAAGTGTTTATCTTTGACACATCAATGACTACATATTGGTTTTTGCAGCTGGATACATTTTTGGTTGAAAAGACTTGTAGCAAATCAAGAAAAACAGGGGACCGCAAGTCCACAAGGCTCGTCAATAAGATGTCCGACTTGTGGCACGTACCAACACCTGACGGAGGTGGCTCTGGCCTCTTCACGCCAGGGCAGAGGGAGTTACGGAGCTGGAGTGGATTCTGAGTCTACGCATGGTGCTGGAGCCGGAGCAGGACGCGGAGTCGGAATTATAAATAGCAACCGGATCGGGAATGAAACTTTCAGTTTTTACAGGAGCTGATATTAGATATTTAGATTTTACAGGAGCTAGATATTTATTAAATTTAAATTTTCACTGACAGGTTAATTGTTTTCATTTGATTCAATTGGACGGCAGGTCCCGCGTGAGGGAAGTGCAGCTGGTGCGTCACACCTGGGCCTATAATGTGTCTACGGAGTCCATGAACCTCAAAGTTCAAAACTGAAATGGGCAATTATGCACAAAGTTTTTATTGTTTGAACTTTATTTATGCAATCTTGTGCAAATTAATTGACTAAAAGTTGTTGTTTCAGTCGATAAACAATGTAGCGCCATTTCTTTTGGTGTGCATTTGGGAATATCTCAATTGCTGTGCTTCATTGTTAATTCAATGCACTAAGCACTGCGTGACGTGTCGGAACAGTCGAAAAATATATTTTATGTCGTCACATAGAACTTTAAATAACTCAAGATCGCTATAGAATAAAACCAGTTCTTTCTGTTGTACGTATTTGAGAGCAGGGATATATATGAGGGGACGTGAACGTGACAATCGCTTTGCCCCCCGTTTTCCATAGATGCAGTAGGGCACCTCGTTGAGAGTTTTGCACTTAATTAGCCACACTTAATAAGCAACCGCTCTAAAACAACATTTAACAAGCTCTGAACCAATCATATGCATTTCAAAATAAAGTAAAAGTTATGTGCAAATGTGCCAAAAGAGGCCTTCAACAACTTTAATCTGTAGATAAAAAACAATGTAAAATCATATGACCTCAAACAATTTGCAATGTGAAATGGACTTCACGCGGAAGCAAATTCTCAGAAAAAATAAACAATTCAACTTACCTTGAGCAAATACATTTTTCATAGCATGTGCCAAATATTGGGCTTCTTTTCTAATACAACGTAATAACGTAAAAGGGTCAGGGGCCCTTTTTTAAGGCCACATGTTGTGCACATTAAACATCACAAATTGTGCGATGTTTTGGGGTCCCTTTCCGAGATTTTGTCTCGGGCTCCCAAATCTTGATATCCTTGCAAATACGAGTTTCGATTTACAGAAGAACTTGATGCATGCTGGAGTTGACATCAGTTCAAGTACAGTGCGACGCCTGCTGGAGGCAGTCAGAAAGGCTACCAAACCGCTGTAAAGCAGGTTCTTACTCAAAAATGAAGAAGAAAAAATTGGGGAAAACATAAACGTTGGACCGTAGAAGAGGGCAAAAAGTGCTTCTTATCAGATGAAAGTCATTTTTTCGTTCAAAGGCAGCACAGCAGATTTGTCAGGATCAGGAAGGGTGGGCAGTTTAGTCCGGTCTATTTCAATAAGGCAGTAAAACACCCCAAAATAAGATGTTCTGGGGAATTTTTATCTTTTCTGGAGTAGGTTCACTTATGCCAATTAATTGAAAGAAAATTTTTTCCAGATATAAGAAGGACATTTCCTGATGGTGTAGGAAAATTCTAACAGGATCTTGCCCCGTGGTTTCATCTAAAAAAGTGAAGGCGATTTTCAGAAAAGAAAATTAAATGTGTTACATTGGCCTGGCAACCCGCCAGATGTTAAACCCATTGAGAATTGGTGATCAGTAACAAAACCTTGGTTACAAAAATTGTATTGCACCACCAGGACCAAGCTAATAGAAAGAGACCATTATTCCAGTGTTGGATTATTGTGACCCAGGACATCAGATCAAAGAAACTGTCAAAACTGGTTAGAACCCATGCCAAAGCGACTAATTCATGTCTTTCTATACCTGCACTAGGTTTACAGAATTATTAAATTTGCTTTGTGAGAACTGCTATACCCTGTTAAAAAGACAAAATTTGATGCACATTTGTGAAATTCGCAAAGCAACAGTGTTATGTGCATATTCTTTGAGATCGGGGTGAGACCTTTGACATTAAGTAATAACAATAGTAAATAGTTATAATGTACAACAAATAAAGTACGTCATTTTCTAGTCATATTATAGAAAAGCTAATGAAGTTCTTCATCAGTTATGACTTCATAATTTTTAAGGGGGCCCAAAACAGGTCTCGTACCAGCACATTTTTACCTCTCGTTACGCAAATCAAGGTAGCAATTGTCTTATGACCCACCAATAAAATTTTTTCGCATTTCATGTCGAAAATTTCTTGTGCAGTGATCGCTCATAATACCGAACAACAATGTGGTTTGGTTCTGCGTTACCCCTCGAGGAATCGCATGTTATCCCCAGGGGATAATTTACCCCCAGTTTGGGAACCACTGGTTCAAGGTTTCGTCAAAGCGCTTTAATTGTCATACATTATTACATCATTATAATTCTATGGGCAAAATTCTAGAACGCAAGGTTTTCACAAACTTTTTACATCTTTAATAAAATGCTAAAAACTTCTTAGACGTTGGAAAACACATACGTGCAGTAATATCTGAGTTAAGTTCGCACCCATTTAAGTTCGTATCCCAGTTAAGTCCACACAAAGTTATAAAAAAATCTGGATTCAACTTTTCAGCAATTTATTGGAATTTACAGCAAATCAAACGTGACAACTGGTCATGAAAAATGTTAAAAACAAAACAATATGTTGCTAAAGTTCACGATTTAATATAATTGTTCAGCAAGTTCGTTTGCTTTCAAAATGGTTAGTGAAGGTGGAAGTTGCAGTTTCCTCGATGCATGTTATCAATCCACAGAAATACCTTACTATCCAGCTGTGTTAATCCGCGGACAGACGCACTAACCTTTTTCGTATGTATGTCTTCAGACATTAGGGCAAATAAGGTTTGCACATAACTTCCCGCTTTGTACAGACTTTCCTACACCAGCTTCACTCCGCACTGTCAAACGATGTTTCGTTAACTTGGATCAGTTGGATGATTCGACTCAAACGCACTCAATTAAACGCTTAGCTTTGCCTAACATCGTTACGAAGTGAATAGCATAATGTAAGCAAGGGCGCATCCAGGGGGTCTGTTTGGCTGTCATGACAGACCCCTTTGTACTGCAGGTAGGCTACTCAGCATTAAAGTCGATGATAAAATACAGAACGCTGTCACTGCAGGTCTCTAATGCAGGTGGTTTGGAAAAATCAACAGCTTACATTTGCTTCTAATGTTGCATAATACTATTACGAAACAACAACGTCCCTGCCTTGTGTCAACCGTGCCTGCGCAATGACATGAAGCGATTCACGTTTTTGAACACTTTAAATTAATATTGCGTCGAACGCACGTGTTTCGGAATTTCCTCCTTTGGCAGTACACTTTTTGTTTTTTCTGTTTTGCTTTGTCTTTCTTTTATACCTCATTAATTAGTTTTTGAAACTTTTTTACTTTTTTTATTACTATTTTTAATTTCTTTGTATTGCTAAGCATATTCTAACCATACCAAATTCCTTCACTTAAAGTCGATCCACTCATCTATGTACATAGGCATGCGCTTTCACCTGTACATTTTCTTCACCATGTTCTGCGTTCATTCATTTTTTGTTTTTCTTTTCATTATGCCTATTTGATCTCCAACTGTTGTTTCTCAATACTTGTCAAAAAGTGACAAAC
>JGI24158J21664_10008669_pt1 | contig 13543 bp, 8 predicted proteins | sample Ectturendosymbi3_FD_21664 | JGI IMG/M metagenome (IMG submission 21664) | reverse complement strand
TAACGAGTTGGCCAGCTTTGCGTTTTTTTGTCTTTGTACGTCATACTACTCATTGTTTCTTGTTATTGGTATGCTACATGTTTTGTGGTTGAAAACTGCCCTGAAGAAGCCCACTTGAATAGGTGGGCGAAACGTTGGCTGGTAATAAAATATAATCACCAGAAGAGCTTATTCATCTGTTTGAGAGTAATTTCTTTCCACAACGCGCTGACGTCTTTTTAGAACAATAAACTGGCTCACATGGGAAAACGAGCTTAATATTTTAAACAATGCTTTCAGGAAAAGTGAACACGCGTTTGTTGCAATGAAAACGGGGGGAAGGCTCTTAACAACGTTGGTGATGTTTACAGTACCTTTTCGAGCGTGTTGTCCGCCCTCTTGCAAGAACTTCTTTGTTGCGTCGAGCTGGTCTTTAAGCGCCTTCGCTTCGCGCACGACGCTGCTGGGAGGACTTGACCCCCGTTCCTTGTACTTGGCCAATTTCGCCTGAACGATCTTGAGGTCGAGTGCCAACACTTCCATACTTGCAATGCTGTCACACGAAAGCAAGGAGTGGTATTAAGTACATCCGTTTTCACCATACACACGAATTTGGTGAAGTTGACGTTTTTTCGCTCTGAAAATCGCTTTTGCACGGGGAAATTGTTTAATGTGCGATCGGCACTCGCTGACAACCAAAGCAGCTTCGAATTTTGCGCCGCATATTGGGATGATAGCTTGTTAGGTTAGTCCGCAATAACGGGCATTACAATGTGGTCGCACCTGGACACGAAATATGACACTTTCTGCGACGTCTGCTACTCCAGTTACTAAGACTGTTTGCAGAACCCTAAGATTTTAACCAATGTGCTCCAAATGTTACGTGCGCAAGCGAAGATAAAAGAAATACAATGAAATTGAGCTATGCGCAGTGTAATAGGGATTTCAGGCGAACAATAAAGCTGTACGAACAACAGNTGTACAAAAAAAACTTAACAGGACTAAAGCGCAGGTGGTAAAAGCTGAGCCAACGGTCAAATCAACACAANCAACTGTTTTGAGGCGCCATTACAGATGCCGGTTTCCTTGCAGTGAGCGTGCAAATACTGCCACCAGCGCCGTTCCTCAGTGTCACTTCGCAAACACTGCACTGCAATGTCAAGGTCAACTGAAGTATTTCAAACAATACTCGCCCTGTGACATCACAATAACGGTATCATAAATAAAAAACAGCCGTGCAGCAACCTGTCACACGCATCGCATTTCGTAGCAGATGTGACTTTAAACACTCGGCGTCTTGCTGCACGTCACAATGCGTTTGCGCGTCCTNNGGACGACATGCCGATGNCCGGCCAGAAGCACGCCTTGCGCTGCGCGAACACTTGCAACAGTGCGGAACGATTTTCTTCTAATGCAGTAACCGCAAAAACATAATGACTGTAGTATCAAAGCAAGAAAATCAATCGCAAAACTCAAACAGGCTGCTAACTGCTAGCACTTTAAAATCTACCGTTCCATTTCAATTTTCTTTTTTTATCCGATTTTCATCGAACCGGGGCAAAAACGCAGTGTTTCCCAAAATTCCTGTTTGGTGCCAAGACCAATTGAGATTCCGCGCTTGCCTAAAAAAGCTTAACAGTTTTGCAGTTGTAAAAATTGCGCCTTGCAGGGAAATGCATTCTGGAGACAATCACAAATTTGTGTGGACGGCTGAAACGCTGCAGCAGGAGTACCCTGGGAGGGTGCAGAGGCACCGATGCATTGAACGACACGGACTAACTAACTTGGTTTAACTATGGTACATTGACTCACGACGAACTAACGTGTATTGATTTAGAAACAGTCTTTTCTTCAGAGCAACATACTTTCCTAATTCAACATACAACTTTAGAAAGCTTAAGATTCGTTAAGTTTCGTTGGTTGACCGCAATAACGACAACAGTCGTCCAACTCATTCCCCACTTGCAGAAAAAAATTATCCCAGCACTGTTTCTTTTTACGCTTCGTTTTTTTGCTGCTGTGCCATTGCACAAGTATCTCACATACTTTCCAGTACCAAAGTGTGCGGCTGATATATCTTGGAACGGAAAAAATGATGACATGATTAAGATTTCGGCCATTGCAGAAACGCTTTGCTGCGTCTTCTCCGATCTACGTCGCTATTGTAGGATTCACATGATGCTCATTCATTCTGCAGGTTGTNACAGATTTTGACATGAAATCTCTTCAGATGAGAGAAGTTCACAGATTCTTCGAAACAATCGTAATCAATTCTAACACCTCCAAGGAATAGGGCGCGCTTTCTCACTCAGCAGCAATGAGTTTCAACAGAAAGTCACGTGCTTCTGCTGGTTTTTAAGATTGTATTTTGGGCACTACGTATTGTATAATAAGATCTGCCATTCTTTCCTTGAAACACGAATGAAAAATCAAAGAGAAATAATTCCTTTCGGCACGGGGTTGCTTTCACCGGCATTCGACATAATTGTCACACACAGGTGAGAAATGCAGTGAATCTTATTTCTGTTTATTTTTTTGGTCGCGAAAAAATGCTATGAAAAGTATTTGCACCAGCACTTGTTGCAAAAACTTGTAAAAAATCATAACAAACGAATTTCTGCACGGAGAGATGTAATCCAACCAGGAAACGTGGAACGCAAACAACTTGATGAATCAGGTAAAAAGCGAATGAGAAAGAGTTTAACGCAGGCAACGTGGTGAAAGTGTAAAGAGCACTTCAACGTTAGTATAAAACCGATTTCTTTAACAAACTTGTTGCAGAAATGTCGAAGAAATGTTTTCACAGGTGGTGGATTAACAGCAAGTGATATGCACTGCGTGGCAATCAACTGTAGACAATGGAGGTTGTAACCGGCCATAGCAGGGGCGGGAAACCTGTGGCCCGCGCGGACATTTAATTATGGCCGGCATCAGGATGAGTTACCCAAGATAGAAAATAACACTGGGTCAAAAGGAAACTCCGTGATAAGCAGATACTGAAACAGTAAGTCAAAAGAACCCTCTCTCGCTCCTCATAGTTTTATCCCCTCATTCTCCTTAAAAAGACAAGGGAAAAATTTTAAGATAAAATTAAGTAATTTTGCGGCCTGTCGGATATTCCACAACAGTGTGCCCGTTATTATAGGCTCATTACCCTTGGACCATAGCGCTGCTCCGCGGGAAATTGCACTGNAATACTGCGTCACAATATACGCTTGACAGANCTAGTCGTTAGAAAAAAAACATAGATAGAGTAACCATGGACGACGTTTTTTTGCAAGCTCGGTGGAGAGAGAAAGCACAACAAAACGGAATGGCTTACCGACATGTGCCAATAAAACGATCACTATATTGAAACAAACAGAACCTGAAGAAGGCACTAACGCGTCAACTAATAATTAATTGAAGAAGTTAAACCAAACCTTGCTACCAATCTTGCGACAAAAATCGACAGACTCACTGTGTTGGGAAGGGAACTTTCGGGACGGAACAGTGTTATGATAAAAATAGCAACTTATCACAAAACAAACAACGTCAAGTGCACGCAGCTACTGCACAGCGCTTCAACTATTTCAGCAGGTGTCAAATATTAATTATGGTTTGTCACAGAAAAGAATGCACCGCCAACATCTCACCGTCACGGGATGATCATCGAAAATAACATTTTTCAGATCTTGAAACAGTTAAGACAAAGGCGCAATAAGACTGAATAAATCTGAGTAGGCCGCTTGCGAAGCTTTACCAAACTACGATACTACAAAGCAGAGGACGGTTCTTCGCGGGGTTCCGGATGCTTTACGTCGTTGTGACGAAACAAACAAGTTCGAGAAGATTCGTCAGGCCAATGTGCATACTTTCGAACGTTTGCTGCAAAACATCATTGGACTGCGTCACAATGGTGCTTCGCGGACATGACGTCAGGGCGAGATTGAGCACGTCGGTAATTTAGGCTTTCAGGGTAAACCTTGTAATGCCATCCGTGAGTAGATCGAAAATCAGTGCTATGGCACAACCTTCAACGGTCTGGAAGAGGCTGAAGATTTGTTCACTCTCTTCGGTGACAAAGTATCATTTGACGTATTAGAAGCGACTTCTCGGTATCATACACAGCAACAATCCAACGCCAGTGCAACCCACAATCTTAGAGGTACAGTGGCTGTGAAAGTGCGCCAAACGCCTCAGCAAAATTTTACCAACTCACTACGTTTCCTTTTTCCACCAAACTCGTTTCGCTACTAAATCATGCGAATAAGCGCATCAAGCGGTGTGAATCACAGCTGCCGTTGCAGAGCATCGCAAACCACCGCGTTGCCGTCGAGGACGAGCCAGGAGCGGTAACCGTTTGGTTCACACCCAGCCTCCTTTAGGTAAAGTTTATTCAGTGCGCGGGCATGGGCGTCGGAAGGATTTTTTCAGAGGGGGACACTAGTGGATTTTTCCAGGTCATGGCCAAGGGTGGGGCCAACAGTGGTAAAACTTCATATTCCAACACAAAACTAAGAGAAAAACATGTTTCTACTAAAAAATTACTAGGAACGTATGAAACTTCAAAATCCGGGGGAACCAAGACCTTGCCCCCCTTCCGACGTCTGAGCGCGCGGGGCAGGAACGCAGTTTATGTTGACAAAGGCGTGAAGCAAAAGGAAGCTTGGACGCGAACAATCTGCAGCGCAGTGCGCGGGATAGCCTCGCATGCTCCTTCTTGTGACGGACTGTGGTGAACGACCAGTCTGTCTGAGGTGCAAAACGGCAAAAAATTTTTCCGATTCCAATCAACAAAAGCGATCGACGCGCACAGGAATTCTTATTTGTTCGTGACCAGAACAAACAGAAATGTTCATCGGTGACTTGACTCGTCGTATCTGTTCACGCTGCTGTCAGTTCAACTGGTGATCGATCCGCATATTTGAAACGTTCGCAGTTTTTCGGAACTTTTCGGAAAACAATCCGCTTCGTCGAACCAAGGCACATAAGGAAGCAAGGCATAGCGTTCTGTCATTGTTAAGGCAAATCTACACTGAGGAGTTGCCAGGAGTAACCGCGCACGAGCGCAGAATTACCCGACGCAACAAAATAAACAAAGAATCGCGCGCGGCTACCCCTGGCAACTCCTCAGTGCAGGGGGGCCGGCGCAGGATGCATGTTTTTGTCCGCTGCGCAATAAAAACGCGTTCCCTGCACCCGAACATTTCTAGCCCAGCATCAGCCCGCACGCCGAAATTCCGCAACTCGGGTTCCCGACGCGCTCGCGTACACTCGAAGTATGAGCCTGCTGGAGCTCGGAGAATATCCAACGGGATGGTCAATACTGTCCAGTGTGTCTAAGCACCACATCGCCTAGAAGAGGATGCAGCGGTGAAAGGCTGTTTCTGCCAAACATAAAACTTCAGACCTGCAAAATTCATTTCGCAATTCGCCTAATAGTGGAGAGAAACGTTATGGATCTTCAGCCGCCACCAGTGTACCCCTCTTAGGTGCGCAACTGCGCAGCGCCACCAGACAATCTGCGCAGCGAACTTTCGCTCTCGCGCATTCCAAATAATTCAAATTTAAAACTATATATATATCGCATAACCCTTTCAACGTCGGGAACGATTCACTGTTTGTGTGTTTCATGCATGGTTGCGCAACTGCGTGCGCTTCGCGCGCAACAAAACAAACATTTGCTCAGTGTAGAATTTTCTTAGAAGGAACGGTGGCCGCCACGTACTTGACAAGTTACAAAACCTTGTTCAAATGATCAAGTCAAATGCTTGTATTGCTGCCTTTCAACAGTCGAGCGTTAACTAAGAAAGTAAAAGCGTTGGATTCCCACTCTGCATTGGTGTTGGGGGCGGTCTGCTGCATTGCAAACATTGTCGAAACTTCAAAGCCAAAGCTTAGCTCACAACACAAGCGACCTAATTGATCAGTCCCGATCATATTGAAATGCAGACATGTCGTCAGACCGCTGCACAGCGAACCGTAAAATTAAGTTGGCCACCACGTCTGTTATCAGCTTAATACGTACTGCATACATCAGAAAAGGTCTTCATTATAGTCACTGCTGTAAAACGTTACTTCTTTTAAATAACGTAGTCATAGCGACGGTGTAAACAGGGGCGTTACGAGGTTAGATGGCGCCCGGGGCAAGAAGCGAGTTTGGCGCCTCCATGTTCGAATCTGAGGTCTTTCGGAAGCAAATGTACCATTTTGAAAAAAGTGCTTGTGACATTGTTGGAGCTTCTCGACGCCCCCCGCAGCGATTCGGCGTCCGGGGAAGTATGCCCCCGTTGCCCCCATCGTTACACCCCGGGGTGTAAGAAAACGCGTTTGTTTAATCAAATAATCGGTACCCAAAGTCCGATCCCGTCCAACAATCAATGGCAGCTCCGTTGCAAAAAATAAGTAACGAAAAGCAAGTTTTGCTTCGACCAGCGCCCGCTCCGCACCCGTAGAAAATTCACCACCGGTTCTCGAACTCGCAGATTCAGCGAGTGTACTCGCAAGCGGCGCGAGTTAAACAGTCCGGTGCGCGGTTCTGACCTCACGCAAGACAAACATTCTGTGCGAAACCTCTACCGCATAAGCGTCTGTCTCTGAGCCACAAGCACTTTGGCACCACCCGGTTCGACGTTTTGGAACCAGACATGAAAAGTTTGGTTCGTTTATAATAAAAAGCAGCTCGGGATCTTCTGATGTTACCGGTTTGGTATTTACGTTTCTTTTGGTTCTGAACCTGACACTTGACGTGATGCGCTTGACAGATCAAAAAAATTTGATCAGCTATCACTGCACCCACCTCCTTCGTGAGATCATCATAAAACTTTGCCTTGCAAGCGGCACAACGTGAATTGCGAGATCATAGCCAAGGTTAGCGGCCAACAATAAAGGATCCAGATGAGTAACAACTGTAGCAGCCACTGGACTAGCTTTTCAAAACCGATTGCCACGCTAGGTTTATTTAGACCGCTGGTGGTGCAACAGGCGGACCGCAGCCCGGCCTATCAGGCCATTCAGAAACCAGCGGGCCCATTTATTTCTTCGCTCGTGCACAACTTTTGAATCAGACCAAATGTTTGACGGTGACTGGCCTTAACTGTTGTTCTAATGTTCGAAAGTCGCCAACCAATAAAAAGCGTCCCCGACGTTGTTCGTCTGTTTGATCACAAAAGCAAAACCTGTTTTCGAGTTTGTCATATCACATGTCACGACCCAACTCCAGGGTCTCGTTGATCGCGAAATGAGCCCAACGCCTCTTGCGCGTCACGCTTCAGCGAGCATGCGCGTTCGAATCGATCACCAAACATCCAGCTTCCTTAGTTCACTGCGAAGCTCACACAGTCCCGTAGCCAGGTTTTAAGGTTTGTTGCAAAATACATGTTGGCGGGGGAAAATTTGTTTTTATTATATGTTTCAAAAAAAGTTTTCTGGGCACAACAAACTTTGGGGGAGCTGCTTCTGCTCCCGAATGCCGGCCGTGGCTACAGGTCTGAGCTCGCATCCAGAGAAAGCGCACGACTCCCACGGCTTCATCGTCTACTGCGCGTTCGCAAACATTCTTCCCCCTACGCGGGCGGTGAAATAACAACTTGCAGTTAAACACAGTGCTTGCCAATCGTGTGAAGTCCACCAAGATCCCAGAGAAGACCAACTGATTACGACGTTGACTCTTAAAATAGCCTTTACGAGTGCTTGCCGTCAAGCTTCCGATTTACTGGACAACCACACCGCAAACTTCCCATTCGCTAGAGAAGGATGTTGCAAACCGAAAAGGGCTGGGAAGTGGGAGGCACTGTTTATGCAGAACAACCAGCTCAAAAGAAGGAGACCAGAGCTGAGACGAAACACTGCTGAAAGAAACTTGCGTTGCTTTTTACAAACGCCGCAGGCACACTTCTCAAGGTTGTCACAACGTGTTTGGATATTTTAAAAAAGTAGGCACGCGATTCTTGAAGACCCAACTCTTTCTCCATGATTGATTGGGTGAAGCAAATTCTGACCTCAAGAGATTCTCAATGATCTCCGCATCTGCCCCAAGAGCTCATTTTNACGCACGACACTCCGCACAGTGCGGTTCAGNTGCGTGCCTNTGTCGTCAGCACATGTTAACAACAGAAGCGTGANTGTCACATCACGACTTACTTCACCACAGGCTTGGTNGGCCGAGCGCTGGGCTTGGGGGCAGCGGTCGGGGGTTTGGCCACTGCACTGCCCGATTCAGGTCGGTTCTGGCGTTTTCTGTGCTCGATCCGAATCCAGCGTTCCTTCATCGTCTGCGAATCGGATCCGAGCAACGGCGTGCGAAGCTTAATGTACACTTCGATCTTCCCCACTGCGTTGCGGTTGTCTTTCAACTGCAAAGAAGCGAAACAGTGAGGGGGCAGAAGATGGTCGCTGCAGCATCGTTGATGGAATGGCTTGTCAGGAACCACGACAATGGTTCCGACTGCTTATTAATAATTTCATTTCATTTTCAACTTGCAAGACGCCCCCATAGCGATGGCTTTCTTCAATAAGTTATAATTGTAAAATTATTGGCTGGATCACAAGCTTAAATAAGTTATTAATATACACACATTTCCTAAGTACAGGGTTTTTTTAAGGAAAATGTTAGACACCCGGCATGGACCTGTAGGGACGCGATATCTCTGATTCTAGGAACCCGATGATAATTTTCTCTGATTCTAGGGACCCGATTTTCAATTCTAGGAAAAACCCTGCCTAAGTTATAATTGTGCAATCATTAGCTGGATCATCAGCTTAAATAATCTTACTGTAAAACAATCATAAGCTGACCTCTTCGACGGCGTGGATCTCACAATGGGACTCGAGTGGGTTCAACTTGACCTGCGCTGCTCCGATCGACTTGTCGCTGCGCAGGAAACCGCTGGAAAATAAAGAAGCAGGTCAATCCCTCCCGACCGGGGTTCCAACCCTCGCCCTGAAGCAGCGTTTACGAATCAACGCTGATTTGAAGTGGGTCGAGTCTTCACGTCATAATCGACCAACACTATCGAAACACGCAGTCGCAGCCCCCCGGGACCCACGCCCAGCTCACCCTTTTTGGAAGACTTCGAGTTTGGCCGCTTTGCTCTTCACGGCGCGATGATAGGACTTCAGTTTGCGGTTGAAAGGTACGCGGAAGTGCGCGTCGAACTTCGGGTTCTGCGACGTGTCACGTGACTCCTCGCTCCTCCCCTTCAACGGATTGTCCTGAAACAATCACCAGCAGGTCGGCGACCAGTGCGCGACGACGACGAATCGCCAGAACGATACTTGCGTGATTTATGGGTATTGTTAAAATTTCTCGCGTTCAGGCAGGCGCATGCGAGAAGTCCTCGAATGTCGCGACTTCTCGAGTTTTGCCGACACAAGAAAATTAGCAGTCAGTTGAAACACAACAATTAAAAGCACTAGTGTTTCTGTGTGCTTTCGCGGAATCAGCCGACTGCGCTCTGCTTTCATCTTTTTGCGATGATTCAAACTTGTTGAACGTATCTTTATTCAAGTAATTACACTCCACATTGAGACAAGCAAGACAAGCTAATTTATAATAAGAAATCGATTTCCTATTAAAAATTTGCGATAGATTCCTTGTTTGTCTGACATGTGGAGTTCGGTCAGTTGAGACGCGTAAACGTCAGAGCTGCTCAAAGACAAATGAATCGAACTCAAAACAACAGCAGCCGATGGGTCGATCAGCGCCTGCGACGTATTATGGGATCTGCTTCCGAAAAACAACGGCGCTCACTCTGGCGACCTTCTGAACACGCGCAACAAGCCGCTGGCGACTCACGTGCGGGAAAGGAAACTCCCACTCGACGAAATGCTTGGAATCTTTCCCACCGGAGTGCAGGTCGATGCACTGCACGATGTGCAGCTCCATCTCGTTGCTGCTGAGGTCGGGGATGATGCGGACGGTGTTGAAGACCCTGAACAGCGGAACTTGTCCCTCGCAACAGTCATAGACTGACAAGCGTTAAACTCTTTGCAATATCATCGAAAGGCTTTAGACCAACCACGGGTGTCCAAACTTCTTTGTCAGATAGCCACATGAGCTGTTACACAACAGTTCGAGGGCCGGACGTCTTACGTAATGTGATTTTTTCGGGATGTGTTACATTCTACTAAATCAACAAATATTTCGTGAATATATTATTTTTGCATTATTGGCAAAATGTGTTTGCGGGCGGATGAAATGGCTTCGCGGACCGAATGGAATGGTAACGGGGACCGGATTTGGCCCGCGGGCGTAGTTTGGAGACCCGTGGACTAGAGTAAGATTGCTTTGTTTACAGAAATTGGCTTTTCGCATTTGCACAACTTCCGCTAACAGAACGAAAAGCTTTCGCGCTACAAATCGTTTTGCTTCTACATCGTTTCACAAATTGCCCTGCAAACGATTCTCAGAAACCAGATATGAAATAACTTAAAGCTATGTAAACAAAGGCAGTCGCCAGTCTCACATTTCCTCGTAGTAGAAGTGGGGAGGAGGATCCTTGTGACGTCGACAGCTTCGCACGTAATCGTAGTCGGCTTGCGACGAGCCGGCCAAGCGATCCGACCGCTCAGCGCCTGCCACGTCACCAGCGTGCGTCATCTGTTGCGCGTAGGCGCGCGCTTTCTGAACAAGATCAACAGAAATGACGTCAACGCGAAACGCTGAAGAGCGGCTCGAAACTCCGCCCTGACATTGTCAACTAAAATTTTAGGTTTTTCTCGATTTAGATAATGGGGCTGAATCTAACGTTCAGTCAAGCTGGCAATTATCAATAAAATCTTATCGCGGCGGCAGTTGCGAAGTGCACAGATGACACGACATGCTGAAAAGACGAACAATTTGGTGATTGGCTGTGCAAAAACGCTATTAACTGCAATCAGTGCCAGGATTGACAGAAACGGAATAACAAAAAGGTCCGAAGCTGTTTCTACAAATGACCAATTTTGAGGTCCAACTTTTTTCAAAAGACCAAAACAGGGTCCAAATTTTATTGAATGTCAAATAATTCAGTAACTGATCAAAACTTAGCTTTTTCGAATTTACTTTTATGCAACCTAAGCACAATTTTTGAGGTTAATGCACAACCTGCGGAGTGAATATGGGCAGTAAATGTCACTGAAGGCTAAGCACACAAACATCCAAGCCATGAAAGAGAAGTCATATATACATCGAGGTTACCAGTAAATAAAAGTGTTGTAATTTGAATGACAAACAAAGGTTAAAGTTTCGTTTCCATCATAATTTATAAAAAGAACAAACATTTGTTTCCAGCAGTCATAACATAACCACATCATAGCCCAGATCATCAAGTTACAGGCAGTTGAACTCATGTTGTCTCATTACGAAGTCACTAAAAGGACTATACATATTAATAGTAGTTTTAAACTTAAAGTTCAAATGTTCAAACACAAATTATGATTTCCTATTAGAATAAAGAATGTGCAATTTTGTACTGTTTTATTCTTTCAATACAAGCAAAAGCAGGAAAAATCTTCTGAGCAGATTCGCACTTCCCTCCCCACTGCGATTTTTTTGACACCGCCTCAGTAACAAAACATACGGATTGTCTGAAGACTTGCTGATGGCAAGCATTGCCCAAACCGTCTCAACCAACCAGCTTAGACCTACGCTACCATGTCCCAGTGTAGACTGCTAACATTTGTATTATTTTCAACAGCAAAACCAAAGTCCAAAAAATGATCAAAAGTAACCGATAAAGTCCAAAGGTCCAAAAATCTTCCCGAAGTCCAAATATGTCAAAAAAGGTCGAAATAAAAAAATAGCCCAACCCAGTAAGTGATAACCATGATCAATGCCATGTATCAGTGCAGTAAACGCACGACGCCCGGAAATATAAGTTAGTCTGCCTTAGAAACGATCGAGACCGTAACCATTTGCCCAAGCTGTCGTCCACATTGCGCACTCATCCAAGCCTTGACCAGCACGGATGAGAAGCGTATCCTGGTCATGGCAACGCAACGGAGCGAATGCGCTTGACAACCGATTCCGAAAAGAGCAAAAAGCTTTCCACGTCGCAGATGGTCCGATTTAACGCGCGACGCTAAGATAAGGTTTCAGTCAAGCATGCTCCAATAAAACTCTTTGACAAAAGCGCTGTTACGTTTGATCGCAGTTACATCATTCGAGAATTTGCCGTTCGACACCGGCAATCGCACATTGCGATGAACGTCCTGTGACCGGCAACTGTTTAATGCTCTTATTGCAGAGCCAGCCAACAGGATGATAATAATAAAAATATTTGGTTAACTGCTGTAAAAATGTTTGAAACGACCCTGACGATTCAGTCAACGAGCAGTAGTCTTTCATCATGGCGAATGGCAACGAGAACAGGAGAGCAATAGATCTCATCGAACGCGCGTGGTGCATGACGTAGTGATAACGACAATGAAAAGGAAAGGTAGATAACGGCGAGTAGGGTGTGAAATGAAAGTAGATAAGATAGCGATAAAAAGCTATACTTCAAACGGAACTAAAAAAAACGAAGTAAAAGTACGCAATCCACTATTCAATCAAGTATGACCAAACGCTGCTTCATTTACTTGTGGAAAATGATCTGACTCTTTCTTTAACAACGCCAGGGATAGAATTGATGAAAAACAATTCGGTTAACCGTTTTTTCTAAAAATAAGTCTCAAACGCAACAATTTGAGTTTTGTGACCAGTTCATTTGCGTCTTTTGGTTTGTTCGATGCTTTCACTGAGCTAGACTTAGCTTTTGGCTGCGCCATCGTCCTGCTCGCGTTAAGCCGACTGCTAGTTAACTGAAACGCTGGTGTCGTTTTTAAAATTTTGCAACAATTGAGCAAAGGATGTTACGATTGTTTAACGCCCTTGCTTGCCACACCAGAGCAATCATTTCAAAATATTCTTCAATATGACGCTCGGGCTTTTTCACCTTCACTTGCTCTTCCAACGAGCTCAGCAACCTCGAGTAAAGCGCCTCGTCCTCTTCAACGCTTCCAGACCTCTGGCGTGACGTACCCGATGACGTCACGCGGTCGTTACGCTCGATGATCTCGAAGTCGTCTGCGATGTTTTTCTTATTCGAAGCCTTTGATTGGTTGGGCGGCTGAGGAACGTTCGTTATGTCGACCTGGGTAAGTATACAGTAGACACTGTTGATGAAATGGAACAGTCGGCCGCTAAGTGTGCATGCCTTGCTACATTGAAGAAGCGGAGAATTTTTTTTGTTGATAATTATTGGGAAAATCGAGCACAGGCGTCGATTTTATGACGTTAGATCGGAAAAGGATCGTCGCACCTTCATCTAAAAATAGACGGACGTTTTTTTCCCGTAAAAAGACGATTTTTCGTGCAATCTCGGTTCGCCTGTGGCTGCTCGTCATTATTTCTTCGCAGCAGAAAGTTGCGGCGAAAGCAGCGAAGTAAACAATCGATCGGTTACACGGGAAGAAACGACGGCGCAAAGAAGAAAAAATAAATAAAAAAAATAAAAGAAACAAACAAGCAGCACATCAACATGCAAGATTTTGATGGCCCCCCACAGCGGAATGGTCACCACCGATAACGACGTAGGTTCACGAAGCAAACATACCTTCA
>JGI24158J21664_10008668_pt1 | contig 13543 bp, 8 predicted proteins | sample Ectturendosymbi3_FD_21664 | JGI IMG/M metagenome (IMG submission 21664) | reverse complement strand
TCTTGCATTGGGCCCCGCACCTGCTGGGGTGCTATTGCCCTGATATTGACAATACCGAATGAAACAGGTTAGTCAGCTCCAAGCAAAACAATAACGGGAGAACACACGAACCAAATCGGCGCACTTCAGACTATTGTAACCTGCGTTACAAAACGTTGCCTTTGCCAAGTGAAACTTATTTTTCGTGCTTTAACATCAGCAGTCTTTCAGCATTTTGTTCATGTTTAATCCTATGCTAATTTTGAATCCAATGGACAAAAACGCCAAAATATTTAGGCGCTCCTGTTGGATCGAAGAACTCAAGTAGGTGTTAATTAGTTTGAGCTTAGAAAAACTCTTTTTTTCTGGATGCACGATCACTGGAATGGTTATGTAAACCCTGAGGATAGTAAACAAATGAGGGAAAGGGGAGTACCTGTTATTGCTTGCGAGATATTCAAACAATTTCACGGGTTTTCGAAACTAGTTTGGCAGAATTGGCTTAAATGTTTCCATTTCCTCACCAAAGCATTTGCGCTTGTGTTTGTAACTTTTAAGGAACCATTATTTTTGACACTTTAAGGAACCGTTGCTTTTGCACACCTGTAATACAGGGTTGTCACCAGCGGGAGGCCAGTGGTGCCCGCCCCCCATTTAAAATATGTGCCCCCATTTTATGTTTGGCCCCCCGGTTGGTGCATACATCCAGTATTGTCTTTAAAAATTGTGGCCCCCTTGTGGTTTTTGGCCCACCCTGCTGCGAAATCCTGGCGACGGGCCTGCTGCAATAACTAGTCAGTTGGCATAATTAAAACGAGGTGTATTTCTAAGGTTTTCGCCAATCCAAGGCTGTCTCATCGGACTTGTACGAGAGGAAAAATGAATAACGCTATACACTGATTAAGCAGCACACATTTCTACTTAGGAACTAAACTTAACTTTCAGCAAACAAGTAGCAGTTACTATTGAAACATGACCTCCCAAATACGAAACGCTTACAACTTAAAGAGCTTCAAAAGTTAAACTCTCTCTACCTAACTAGATGCTCTTGAAAAAACTACGCTACACATTATCCGAAAACAATAACCATTATTACGATTACAGAACAAATTGTGAGGATTTTAAGGGTGTTGCAAACGGCGCAGTTCACTTTCATTTTCGTTGGCAACGGGCCCCACTTTAAAAATACTGTGGATCCCGCGCCGATACTACACAAACAGCTTCGACAGAAAGTGAAGTTTATGTAGTGTAGCGGGGGGCCCCCTTTGGCGCGAGGCCCGATTGAAAGCAATCAGTCCAATCGACTAAAGGCCGGCCCTGCCCCTCCAGCAAGTTACCATCAGATCCAATCAGCACGTTTTAGTAGCCAATAAGAAGCATCTGGTTCAGGGGTGCAAAAATGCGGTTGCGCACTCGCGCCGCGCGACCAAAAACTTGGAGTACGCGAAAGTTTTTTTACCTTTTATACGGTGTGCACTATTAAAAATTGCTGCGCGCTGCTAACACCCACAGAAAATTTTGCATCCCTGATCTAGTTACAAAATTTTGATAAATGTACTTTTTGTAACTTCACTCTTTGGACGACCCACTGCCTTGGATGTCCGGGGCCGTCGCCTCGTTCATCCCCCCTCTGCACATCCCTGGTAATAACATTGTGAAAGTTTTATCGCCGCTCGAAAGCATGCGCAAGCACTCTGCATGCACTGTGAACGCTAGATTCCCGTCCCATTGTGACAAAACTATATAAAATGATAGGGAAGTTGGAAAGTTCGAAACCCTGGTTATCTGAAAGTATTGTGAGGCAGCCGTGAGTCAAACCACAAGCGGGCGCTTAAGTGCTTGAGACAGAAACTCCGCCTTAAAACGTCACTAAGGTTCATAATTGCTCGCTTTGCGAGCTTGGTGATCTTGATGAGATTTCGCAGTGACATTCGATATTTTGTAAATTGTAAAATTATTAGCATCCGCTGACATTTCGTAACTAGTACGTAATATTCCGACCTCAATTTGGCGCCCCGAAAGTGCTGCGCCGGGGGGCAGATGTCCCTCTTTGGCAGAGCAAAACGTTTTTTCAGGGGTTTAGTCGCGCGATGAATAAGCTCAATATTTTGCCAGGTCCAGTGGCATTTGCCGAGAGAGTGAGCTGATCGCCAACCGCTGGTGACAGTACGATGTTCAAAACCGATGTGGATCACTTGAAATGCTGCGGGGTATGATCCAATTTAGATTTTATGTGACTCATTAATCAATTTTTATGGGTCCATCTATTGATAACCAATGCAGCATTGCCACCTGAACAAAACCACACAGTGTACTGCTAAGTTGAATCAAATAAACTTTCTGTTTCATACGAGCAACATCCATACAGAGGCTGGTAGTCAAAATAACTATGTTTGTTACTTCGGAAATTCTTTCAGCGTACGAGCAGCCAAGCGTTACAGCTTCGCTGCATGAAGCCATTTCTATCTTAAAACACTCAGGGATTATATATAAGATCGAATGTTCTTATTGTGTTGAAGCGCATATGTGCGCTGAAACTGCTGCTCAGCTACGGATTTACTAAACAACCCAAAATTGTTCAACGTTGCAGCAAGATCCCCCTTTTGCTCAGCTATGGTCTAACACAGCGTTCCCCAAAGTCCAGCCCGCGGGCCAGATCCGGTCCGCGAAGGTTTCCAATCTGTCCCGCGAGCTTTCCCAGAAATGTTTAGTAATTTAACAATTTCGTGTAAACGAATTAATGTGAGATATAATTACACAAAACGGCTAAAAAGCAAGAAACATTTCATGCAATTGTGAATTTTATCCCGATAAGCTTCAGGCTACAAACCAAGCTTATCTCTTGGATCAAAAGATCAACTACAAACGTTTTGGAATTTACTTGCATTTTGTGTAACAGAAATGATTTACTTATGACTTAGGCTATATTTTTTTAATGTTAGGCTTTGCGTACAACTCAGACAAATAAAACAAACATAGAGAATTGTTACATCACAGTTGCTTTTTTCGTTGGAAAATTACAGCGCACCAGCCCCCTCATAGTGTACTTGAGTTTGGCGCCTAGACTGCTGTTCAATCCGCATTAGCGTACACAAAAAATTTCTAATTGTAGCAGGCATTTGGCGTTTGAAGTATAAGCGTTATTTGGCAGTTTTTGGATTTTTTTAACAGGAGTACTACATGCTAATTTTGAGCGAATTTGTGGGGTACCGGTATTTAATACCGAGGTTTTCCGGAAAGCCACCCAGTCTTTAGTCCGCCCATGGGCGCTTATTTTAGGTGAGCGTTTATATGGTGCTAATATTTATATTGGATACTACCGTACCGGTACAGTAGCGGACACAGGCTAATTTGGTGGGGGGGATGCGATATCGATTTGCAATGAACCCAGTGGTTCAGAGGACCATATTGTGTAAATCAATCACTTTCGCAAACGTAGCTTTACTACGAAACAAATCTAAGCTTGGTTTAGATTCTAAAGTGTTTCTCAAAGTGGGCGGAATCGCCACCTTGGGGGCGATTTGGAGAGGCAAGGGGGCGAAAATATCAAAAGGGGCGATAGGGGAACAAAACAACACAAATGGGCTGAAAATGCTCAACAACTAATGGATTATTGAGTTAACTTCAGTACCCTACTAGTATGACTTGTTAGTTTCTTGCAAAATTTAGTTTACTGTGATATTCGTTGGAGGTTGTTGCTCATTCTTGAAATGACAGTTTTTTTGCCAGTATGAAACTCGCACTGCACAAGAGTCAGGTTCACAGTTACAGTGTCATGCAGTGATGAACTCGCAGTTCACTCATGTCCCTCTGCGTACGGAGGCGGGTTGCGAAAGTCGCGAGCGGATTGTTCTGCTGTTGGTGTTTATTGCGTAACAATGCCATTGCAACAAAGCTACAGAGGTTCGCTTTATATTAAGGTAGCCGCCGTTTTGCCACATGGTGCTGTTGCACGCAGACATATTATTGGCAGGTGATGCAGCGAGACAGCGACTGCTGATGGCGGTAAGATTTATACTTTGTGAAAAGAGGCATGAGTGAGTCTATAGCAATGCTTCAACAAGTTTGAAAAATCCATTATTAGCGCGAGTGTGGCCAATGAGCCTGAGTGTCAAACTACACTTATGCAGGCTTCTTTTCATGCAGTATAAAATTAAGTGCTTGTTAGAATACATCTATGCATGTTTGTGAGAATACGTCTTAATTGTTAAGGCTAAGTTCTGACATCTGAGTGAATACGGAGGGCAAAGCTATATTTGCCGTGCCGAGTTTTCATAATCCATCTGGTCAATTTTGCAAAACCCGCGTGGTGTTCTAATTTTAGTAAGTTTGTCCGTAGTCGTGTCAACATATAAGTCTACTTAGTTGTCCGGTTTGTGCAGCAAGGTTTTATTGATCGCTTTGGGTTGAATCCCAGACGATTGCAGCTCTTGTTTCTAAGTGATGCTGACAAGTCTTGTCAGCTGATCCCGCAATTAGGAGGAGAGCAACCGGGCAATCCCCGAAATTTTCAAAAACATGTTCAGTTGAATATATCAGCTGGGTGCGGCCCTACTTGCTAAGTAAAATAAAGTCTTGAAAAGAAAATTCCTGCATTGAAAATTTGCAAATAGCCTACTGTGTAAATTGTCGGAATACTAATATACCTGACTATTGCTGCCAACGAAGCGTTTTTCGGTCATTGCTACGGTAACATGGGGCATTTCCTTTGTAGCGTAGAAAGGATAAAGCGTTTTGCGAACGTCCATTTGCAGTGCATCTTCAGCAATGTTCCCTCCGAGTGCGCAAACAGTGAAATCTCATTCTCGCGCACTTGCAACATTCCAAAGCAACGGAAAAGCACGCAAACAATAAGCTATTTGAATGAAACGTTATTTTGTTCGTATTTTGATAAGATTGCATATTTATTATATAAGTCACAAAGTTTGTAATTGATTGAAAATTCCACTTGCTCAGCCCTAAATTAATAATGCTCACTAAAACAAATATTTGCTCAGTGCAAAATCATCTTAGAGGGAACACTGATCGTCAGCAATTTGAAAATGATAAAGAAAATGCCAACGTTGCCCCCACCCCGGAAAAATTTCTGCGGACGCTCATGAATGATCGTGCTTTCTCGCTTTCGTTTTTTCGTTACATTCGTGCTTTCACTCATTACGAATTGTGTGTTTCTTTCCGTTCTTCTTGTTACTATTTCATCAAAATTACCTGCAATGACAAATCTTATATACAAATTACTGTGGGTGTTGTAGACTATTCCAAACGACAATTAAAAACTGCAAGGTTCCCAGCTTGAAGAGCACTAATCTAAACTGCATCCAAGTGACTACGCTCACTTGCTGCAACATACAAGTCAAACAGCACTACGTTGGCTATACGTCAGATCGTTGTTATGTGCCACGTTGCTTGTTGGTTCCGTAGCGGGGAAGTGTTAAAGTTTGACCATTTTTATCACTCAAGCTTCTTCTAAACCAGCGTCTCTCAAACTTTTATATTCCATCGCCCCCTTTTCACCCTCGAAACGTCATTTTCGCCTCACAAGCCTGATAAAACAAACACAAGGTAGTAAATTTAAAGAATTTTATTTAAGAAGTATTAAATAGTTGAACCAGGCCATTGAATATTTGCACTAAGCAACTATATTACGTCGCTAATATTACGTTCAGAATTCTTGTGAAAATAATCCACACTGCAGCCGGGCACGTGGATGATCCAATCCACACTGCAGCTGGGCACGTGGATGACACGTGGATGAGTAAAAATTTAATGGACAAATTGCTTTAGCAACAACAAATCAATTAATCAGAATTAAGATGCCGACTTCAGGTTTTTACAGAAATATTTGGTTCTTAATCCCAATTTCCATGGGGGGCAAATGCTCGTTTTTCTCACCCTGCGAACGCCCATGCGATCATTGACTATTTTATATCAAGTTCCACAAACAAGGCTAGCTCATCTAATGAAACGAAGAAACGTTTTTGACCAATTGTTAGCATAAGTTAATTTTTAGCATCTTTAGCGATTAAGTAATGTGCAGTACAAAAATATTTTTGGCGATGATTTTTAATGAAATCAAGTGTCGTATCAGCACCTTTTTGGGTCTGGTGGGGGGGTGCATCCCCTGTATCCCCCCGCCGTGTCCGCGCCTGTACCGGTATTTGTAGCTGTCACCTTACACGGTACGTCCAACGTTATACCGTACTGAGTTTGAATACTATTTGTAGCTGTCACCTTACACGAGTGGTCGCCAAACTTTTTTATCGCGGCCCCGATCACGTTTTCAATAGATATTGAAGGTCCACTACATTTGAAACCACTAGAACAAAACCTGTGCATGCGTAGTTGTTCAGACACAGGCAATATGCAACTGCCGTATAACAGCCCGGCGGTTATTTGGTCCACGTCTTATTTTCCCAATGTGTCTATTTTCCTATTAACGGCCCTGGACGGCATTCCGGAAAACCCCGGTACCATACAGTAGCAGTGATTGAGTCTCGGTACTTGATCTCGCGGGCAGTTTCGACAGTGGTGTAGCAGGCGGGTATGCAGGGGATACAAGCGCAACCCCAAAAGTTTTGATTTGTCAAAAATCCGGGCAAAATCTCTGAAAATACGGAAAAAATCTCGCAAATTTGGGCACAGATATTTCGACACCTTTGTTCTCATTGTGTGATGAATGAGACTGACTGTTGAAATACGTCTGAATTTGACCTTTTTCTTCTCCGTGGGACATATGAAGACCTTTTTTTGTGTGACTCCCAAAAAAAGCCTTAATCATTTTTGAAACACAAATTTTTCGGTAAGTTTGGGTAAAATCGTACAAAAATTCTTCGCACCCCCAAAACTTTGCCTGCCTCTACACCTAGTAGTCTCGAGACGTCTTTTTGCGAGTCTCAGTCTCAAAGGTTTCAGGTCTCGTCTCAGTGTCGAAGGATACGTGCCAGCCTATAGTTAAGACCGGTGCAAACTGCAAAACATCCTGTCTCAAACCACTTAAAATTTTTTATAATTTTGTGACAGTTTTACCGATTTTTCGCATGTCAATCATCGATTGTTACCCCAGCACTTGTGATTTGTTGTGTTTAAATCAAATTTAAGCATTATCCACCTTTGAATTGCCAAATCAGGCAACGTTAATATGCAAAATATTGCAACAAAAGGTCAAAATTCTGAAATGTTGCACTTTTGGATAGGTCTCAAACCCATTGTCTTGAGACTTTGAATACTGCAAAAATATGGCTCAGTGAAACTTCTTTAATTTAACATACTTTTTGTCTGTTGTATCTGCAGGTAAGAAATAACATAAGCAAGTATGAAAAATGCTGATAATTCACAAAATTTTAACTTCGAAGTGTTGATGACACTTTTTTGAAAATATGTAGAAACATTTCGGCTTAATCTACAAATTTTCGAGTCTCGGGCTTTTGAAGAAGTCTCAGTCTCGAAGTTCTAACCAGGTCTCGGTCTCGAAGTTTAGGTCTCGACTACGTCTCTGCTGTCTAGTCAGTGATTGGTGAGGTATACAGGGTTCTTGAAAATCGTGGAAGCAATTTAATGTATAGCAGCATCAAGCGCGAAACCAAATATTACAACTATCATGCAACAACAGAAGCTCTTGGAAGTCACATTGCAAACACGTTACCAAACACAGAAAAAAATTGCAATGTACAAACGTGTCTAAGGTTATGCGTGTGGATTTTTTTTTCAATGCACAAAGCAATCCGCGGACACTGATAAGGTCGCGAATTTGGCCCAGCATCCAAAAAGTTTGGGGACCGCTGGTCTAAGGTTATCAGATAAAAGTGTATGAATCAACTTTTGAATAAGTTGTAAAAGTATTTTTGTTTGAAAACTGTTTTTGCTCGGCTTTTCGATATAGCACCTAGAAATCACAACAATATATAAATCCAACAGGTGCGAATGCATACAAAATGCAAGCAGGTTGCTGCAAGTGGGTACGTTGTGTAGGATTCGAATAAGGCTTACGTAAATGGCTTCATTGTGTGACGAATTCTGATAACGCAGTGAGTCCAAAAATGCAGAACCCACAAATTTTTGAGCAGAAACGTTAATTTTTCTTCTTTTTCCAGAGTATATAACTTGTGCATCATATGTTGAAACAATAATCTTCCCAATATGTCGTGATCAACCAAGGAAAAGACGTTTTGTGTGGAGGCGTATTCCGCTAAATTATACACTGTCCGTACGTAAGCAAATTTTCGGAGACAGCCTCAGTGTCGTGTCGTCATGTTCCCTCAAAGCGCAAAATTTTTACTGCGTTAAAAAGTTCAGAGAATATGGAATTTCGCACAATATTAATTATAATAAACCTCAATTGTCCATTTGTTTGAAAATATGAAAGGAGAAAAGAGTTCAAGCATGCATTGAGAGGAGGGGCGGATCCAGAGGGGGGCGATTGGGGCGATCGCCCCCCATTTGCCGTCCATTGTTTTGTCACAGCATTGTTGTGAAGTATTCTTCATCTCTCTTACAGTAGTGAACCCATAATGAGACTTGAGTACCAAATATTACTGAAATCGCCCCATCTAACCTTACTGGCTGGATCCGTCCCTGATTGACAGCCTGTTGTAACGCAAACGACGCAAAGTGAAAACGTTTGCAAGTGCCCTGCATGGCCACTCTACCAAGAAGTTCTGTCTTAACATAAAAAATGGCAACAAGAAACCCATGCTCCAATCTACAGTGGGGCTGCAACCGGAAACGAAGCTGTCGCAGCGATGTGGAAAAACACTTTACATTATCACAATCTTCATCAAAAATTGCAGTATTGACACTTTGTAGAGGCTTTAAACAAGGATAAAATACTTGAAAAGATAATGGTAATAATCTTATGTACAACAGTGGAAAGCGTGAATCTCTGTTTCACAAACTTCCTTAAATCGTGCTACTGGTGTAGAGACGGTTTCATCGCCCGAAGCCAGCGATAAACGGCTTCACATGCAAGGGATTACGACCGAAGAAACCAAAGGGAACAACGCGCCGAGCAACCGCGATGTGGATCTCACGTACGCTAAGTCATCATCCGAAACCGCCGATGCATCCAGCAAACATGAACGTGCTAACATAGGTCATAGAAAGGTATCAAGTTTCCATGACCTATGCTCGACCCCCAACGCGACTGACCCTGCCGATAGAGTTCGATAGTTTAACATAACACCTAAATTTGACCGGATTGCTGTGGTGTACCCACTATAAAAGATCGCTGTTTCATGCTCACGCGGGAGATTAAGATCGGGTCTGATCTCCCTGCACGCTGCTAGAAATTATCAGCGGACGTTAATTGTCTGATAGAACTTATCAGCGGACGTTAATTGTCTGATTATCAGCGGACGTTAATTGCGCTGTCGCAACGCAGTTTCTGAGTGTTCGTCCTCGGGTTCGAAAGCGATGCCTCAGCTCTGGGCAGAAGCAAGTTGTGAGTTGCGCGCGGACGCAGTCGTCTTAAACACCTCGCCCGCTCGTAAGAAATATGCGAGCTATCCCGTAAGCCAGAGTAAGCAGTGAGTTGCATCGCGGCTGTGGTCATCTACGCACCTCGTCTCACAAGAAAAACAAGGTTTATAAACGCACAAAAGTTAGGTTGACTAGAAAATGACGCTGACGTCATGCCAATTAACAAAACCCCGTTAGCAAGAATAATGCTGTCGCTGATCTAACGTCTCTCTTTGACCCAATCGCGCATCTTCCATCGTTAATTCGTTCTGTACTTTGCGTGATGTAGCCTAAACCATAGCCTAAAATAAGAAAATTTCACCGGGCGGCAATCACAAGAGTAATTAAGAATTATAGTTGGCAGCGAAAACTGCAGTACTTCCGGTGATGACCAAAAGAGGTTACATATTCGTCCAAGTGGGAGGAGGCAAATCACCAAAAGTGGCACGATATTTCTATACTTCCATGACAATTTCCTACCTACTGACGTGTCTGGCGGCAAGGAAGATTTATAGAATACGTACGTTGTGAACAGCACTAGTTTTTCTCATTTGGAACAGAAACATGTTCCGTGGACATCCCATTTGACTTATACGTGACAGGAATCAGCCCGAGAAACCCTAAGAAAGCTGCAAAATTGAAGCCTACTGATTTTCGTGTAAATTTCTTGCTTTGCTTGCTCTTTAGTTTACCTGACTCGACAATCTGATGGTCTTTCAACTGGGTTACGCAGTGATGCATTTTTGGTTTTGTGTCAATGTCGTGAAAACTGAATAATAAAACCTTTTTCACTGAATTTTGTTCGTTTGGAACAAATAGACCAATCGTTGCGGAATTTCACACATTGCTTTTCCTTTGGAAGACATAAGTCGCATTGTGTGTAGAGATAGACCCAAATCACTGTTGCTGAGTCTTCTATTCTTCGCGGTAAGAAACTTACAAATTGCGGGTCCAGAACCGTCGACAGAAAGTCATCAATGGGGGCTTTTCGTGGTGGCTTGACATTCTGAAAATTTGATAAAAACTCCATTAATTGGTGTTGTTGGAGCTTTGTTTGGGGGGCTAAGACCACCAAAACTTCCCGTGGTGACGAGACTGTGCGGGTCTGAAATCACAATTGGCATTTCTGTGCCATCGAGAGATATGAGCAGTCTTTGGTTGACGACTTTACGGTTTTGCCTTGACAGCTCGTTCTGCATTCATGAGGACAAGAAATCAAACAGCACTGAGCAAGCTTGTTGAGTACTGATTCTCTCATCGACTTCTTTACATGCTCAGAAAACTTGGCAGTGACTAAGTCATNTACTCCAAACTGTCTTGCTCCTTGTAAAATGAACAAGCCCACTGCGTTTTCANCGTATTTCTCAGCCAGTGGCGAAACTAGAGGTTTGAGCCAGTGGACAGAAATTTAGCTGAATGGGGTCCACTGGCCACCGAAGGGGGAGAAAAGAAGTTGAGAAGTGATAGTGTTTCCGGATGTGGATGTCTATACTAAAATCCGAAATCACCGGGAAACACTGTGAAAGACGCAAAAAAACAACAACCTACTGAAAACCAAGAGTACTAATTTCGAAATATAAAGTAAGTGGGCGCCCAGTTTTCACTTTTAGCTTGCCAGAGAGGGCGGTTCTCTTCCCTCGTCAAATTACGGCACTGTCCTAAACACTCTCCTTTCCTTAAAGACAAATGAATGGCAGAATGAAGCGTTAACGCTTATGCCTCCTATTCTCATGTGTTCTGCAAGATATACAGTAGAAGCTAATAACTAAAGACAAGCAATGCTCTTTGTTGCATTACCAAACTTGTAATGTCAAAGTGCCGGTATCAGTTTGAAGAAGTAAAATGATTCATTGATAGTAAGAGTTTTTTTATGACAAACAGTTTGGAAGACGAACTTGCAGTTTCATCTGTATGTTCTAGTCCAGTGGTTCCCAACCGGTGGGCCATGAACCACTGGTGGGCCACAGGCGTCTTTTTTGGTGGGCCATGGCGCCATTGCGCATTTTGGTATGTTTAAAGTCACTGAGTAATGGTGAGAAGCACCCCTCGTGAACCTGAAACATCGCTGACGACGCAACGTCTTTAAACGGTTTTTTTGTCAAGCTTTCTATCTACCTGTGTGTTTTAAATTGCCAAACATATCAGGCTAGATTTAGTAGGCCTATGCATAATAGTAAGCTCAGATGCACCCATCGAACAGCATGCAACTTAGCAGAATAAGAATTAAAATAAATTCACAGCGATCAAGGAAAAAACGAAATGGTATCTAGTCACGATAATAACCATTTTATTTCCCGCCTGGCATATCTTGTTGACATTTTGCAACAACTCAATAAAGTTAATCTGAAACTACAAAGAAGGGGAAGGACAATCGTCGATTTCTATGACATCTCAGCGCATTCGTGAAAATACTTGAAAATTGGAAGCAAAAAGCTCAAGCAGGAAATTTTGCTTGTTCGAGAATCTTGCCACCGAAGCTGGTGATGAAGTGAATATTGATATAGCATCGAAAGTTGTTCAACACCTTGGAGGGCTTCGTAAGGAATTTGTGCTGTAGCCTACTTTCCCGAAATCATCAAAACAAACCTGGATTTGGTGAAAAAATCGTTTTGTTGCTCCAGTCGAGAATGTTGCAGATTGCCTGAAAGATGAACTCACCGACCTTCGGAAAAGTCTGGGTCAAAATACGTGTTCGAAACTAATAAAATTTGTGATTTTTGCCTGAAGGTGCCTGGCGATTGTCCAAATGTTTGGAAAGAAGCTCTCCGATGGTTACTTCTCTTCCCCAGCACATGTTTATGTGAAACTGAATTCTGTACCTTTCGCACGTGAAAGGAAAATATCAAAACCGATTCAACTTTACGCCAGAAGACGATCTTAGATGCGCTTTTTCCATAACGCAGTCAAGAATTCACAGTCTTGTCGAAAACTTCACACAAGAGCAAAAATCGCACTGAAGTTCCTCTCGCGGTCTGCTTTTTGTTGCTGATGCTAAAATTGAATAAAATTTGATGTGTTATCGTAAAGCACATGTTTTGTTTGCTCATATTTGTGCCTAAATGAAGACAGAGTGGATTTTTCTATTGTTCTGTGATGGTGAGCCACGACGTTCAGCTGAAAGCGAAAAGTGGGCCACGGCATAAAAAAGGTTGGGAACCACTGTTCTAGTCTCTATTAAGATTTAAACAAAATCATGTCTTTTTCTGCAGGTCATACAAAAAAAAGTGTTGAAAAGACAAGACACAGACTTGTATTGTTTTTCGATGTTTATAGCTGAAATTTGATGCTGAAACCTGAAAAGTTTGATGTTGAAATGACTGCATGAGACCAGTGGCATCACTGGGAATGAGTGATGCCTAATTTAAATTGTGGTAGCAGTCTGGAAGCGCAAGTATTGCTCTTGCGTTATTTGCCCTTCCGGATTGCATGCTTTTAAAATTTGTTCGTGATAGGCTACCATCCAACAAAAGCACTGATGTTTTTTTGTTTTAGCTGCTTGTGAGGCATCTTACGTTCGTGCAGTAGCGGACACAGGCTAATTTGGTGGGGGGGATGCGATATCGATTTGCAATGAACCCAATGCTTGACAGGACCATATTGCGTAAATCAGTCACTTTCGCACACGTACGTTTACGAGAAAACAAGTCTAAGCTTGGTTTAAAACAGGGGTGGGCAAATAGCGGTTCGCGGGCCAAATGTGGCCCGCCACAACGTTTTCAATGGCCCGCACAAGCATTCAGGAAAATCGTTAAATCTGAGATCTCCTCCAACTTCTCATAGTAAATGTTAGTGCTGAGGCTATAAATCAATCGAAGCTTGCTTCTACTTCCATAAGAAGATACGGCCCTCCGTTAACGCGGCCTTCTCAAAGTGGCCCCCGAACAAAATTAATTGCCCACCCCTGGTTTAGAAGCTCGAGTGACAAAACAGGCCAAACTTCAACACTGCACCGCTACGGAACCAACAAGCAATGTGGCACATAACAACGATCTGACGTAGTCACTGGCGTCGACGCAGGTACATCGAAGACTCGAGATGAAAAGTTCACGTGACGACATAATACTTATTCTCATTGTAGGTTACGTTTGTTACAGCACAATCACCGGTGGCA
>JGI24158J21664_10008667_pt1 | contig 13544 bp, 11 predicted proteins | sample Ectturendosymbi3_FD_21664 | JGI IMG/M metagenome (IMG submission 21664) | reverse complement strand
AAAAAAGGTTTTCCGTGATGATTACAAGGAGGTCGTGAATAAGACGTTGCTGAAGCAAGTGGTTCCTGGAAATAATAGGCAAACTTATGATCTGATGTTAGTCATGCAAACAGAAACAATTGTTTTCTTTTTAGGTAATAAAATCAAATTTTTCTTAGCCGTCCTTATTTTTGGTTCTAAATCGATGGTAGCCCTGGCTATATATGCTGTGTGTATTCAATTCTAGTATGTAAAAACTAAACCAATTTAAAATAGGATGGTAGATTATTAATTTTTTTTAAATTTAATCCAGTAACATTGCCATTAGCATTGTTTGGAACAACTTAAAAAACGACCCAATTTTAAAGACCCAACTTCCCTGACAATGGTACGTTTATCTAAAAACAAATTGAAACAAAGCTTAAGACATGGCAGAAATTTTGTGTGCAGGCGTAAACAAAGGTGCCTGAAAACTTTACTGAGTATTACTGTGGTGTGAACGGTGCTACTGAGCATGTGATTTCTTAACTTTTCAGTTTTTCTTACGTATAATCTGTAATAAATTGTGACAACTGTGATGTTTTAAACAAAATGGTCTTTGTTGTAAAGACTGGTTTTGTTCCTAATTGCAGTGGCATTTTTATGTGTAGGATGACAGTTTACAAACTGTCCTACATCTATCATAACTAGTTGCAGATAACTTACAGTTAACTTACAGTCACGTTTTGTATAAAATATTACCTTGTTGCTTCAACCAAGTTGAGCCAAATATTGTGACAAGAATGTAATGAAATCTATATCATAAAAAAGAAAATTGTAAATAAATGTTCTCTTGCATGGTTGTATGATTACAAGCTTGAAATCATAACTTCTGTTTTGGGGATTGCCCTTTTGTTCCTTGACACTTTGGCGTCTGGCTGGTTTTGGGGATTTTCACCACAGAACAACCGGATCACACATATGGCTTTGCACATGTGTAGCTCTGGCGCCAAAAGTGGTAGAGAGCTGTTCAAAGGCTCAAAAGATGTGGCAAGTCTTCTAGTCTGCACTCGAAAAAAATTTTTTGGTTGGGGGTTGCGGATTTTTTGTGAGTGACGTCACAGGTGGAGGACTTTTAAGCCACCTTGGCCCACTTCACCTGGCCCTGGGTCCAAACCGTTAGATGGTAGTATTTCACTGAAGTTTTTATTGGAAACTAGGGTACAATCTGAGTCTTTTCATACTTTGGATGATCTGCTGGGGTTTCGGGTTCAAAAGTTATGATCTAAAGTAATAAAAATATTTGAGTAATTTTAGATAATTAATTAATTTGTTTATTTTGGGTCATAACTTTTGAACCAGAAACATTAGAAAGTTGATCAAAGGCTCAAAAGAATCAGACTCGAGCCTAGTTTCCAGTGAAAACTTCAGCGAAATACTTTGGCCTAGCGGTTGGGGCTTAGGCCAGGTAACATGAGCCAAAATGACCCAAAGACTACTTCACTTATGATGTCACTCACAAAAAATCCGTAACCCCCAACCAAAAAATTTTTTTCAAGTGCAGACTAGAAGACTTGCTGAATCTTTTGAGAATTTGAACAGCTCTCTAGTGCAATCGGTGGAGGAGCTATGGCGTTAGCAAGGCAACTGAAAACTGCTGGTTTTAGGCCGAAATCCAGGTATGATATATTCGTACCCCAGCTCTCAAGGTGTTAAAATCTGTATCAGCTGATATGTTGGCAAATGATTTCATTTATGAGTTGAATCATCTAAACTGCAATGGTAAAAAAATGAGGGTTTTCTTATTCTGATCTTCTGTTTGCAAGTAACAATATTTATGGATTAAAATTTTGTAGTGTCAACATTTGCAGAGGTTGGTAATAAACATAAAAACATTTTCTTTCTATAGCTGCACTCACATTACATTGTTTGTGTGGTCTATTGCAGGCAAATACCAATAGCATTCAATATAGTCTTGTGTTTTACAGGAATAACAACAGCATTTACTAACAACTACCTTCCATGTCGTTTTTTCAGTGAGTTTTGATGACTTTGATGTACTGCGTTCCATTGGCAAAGGAAGCTTTGGAAAAGTATGCATTGTGAAAAAGAAGAAAACTACATCTGAAGTTTATGCTATGAAATATATGAATAAGCTTTCTTGCTGGAAGCAAGGAGTAGTTGATAATGTTGTTAGAGAACTTGACATCCTATCCATGGTGCAACACGTGTTCATTGTAAACTTGTGGTTCACATTTCAGGTTTGTGAATGTAAATTTTTTTTTCATTATGAGCAGGGTTTAGTTCATTAAAATAAGACTTTTCTGACATGATCATTTATGTGTTTTATGAAACCAGAGACATATCAAAATTGTGTCTGGGTAAGTTGCTCAAATTAAGTTCTGCAAACAAATGTATTATATTAAATTGAATGGCTCAAATGTTTAACAGAAGTGATACAAATGACATTTTTGGAAAAACATTCTCAGGATTTGAGAATAAAGGCCAATCTACACTGAGGACATGCCAGGAGTAGCCGCGCACGAATCTTTGTTTGTTTTATTGCTTCCCAGGAGTTGCCAAGCCGTGCACGGGCATAGAATTGCAGACACAACAAAACAAAGGATTATGCCTGGCAACTCCTGGCATGTCCTCAGTGTAGATTGGCCTTTAATCTGATTTGTACATCTAATCCAAGTTTGAATCTGCACTGTGATTAGCTCAGTTTTCTTTAAGTTTAGTTAGAATTGTATGCTGTTTTGGTATGTCTGCATTTTTTCTCACAGCAGTACAGAATATAGTATTCAAACATTGTTTTATTTGTAAAAGAAGACAATTATTCTAATCATGCATTACAAAACTACATTTCTGCAGCTTAAACTTATGTTTATGTGGACTAGAATGATAGAAAATACTTCATTTTTCCAGAATTTCTTTTAACAAACTATGGAATAGACTCTTTAAAACAGTGGTTCTTAACCTTTCCAACCCCAGCGACCTTGTTCCTAAAGATAGTGGCTTGGGGTCCCTCATCTGCAGTTACGTCATTAGTCAAAATGCTTATTTTTGTTTGCACATCATAGGGTTAATGAAAACATGTTGGCATTCATTCTGGGGACCCAAAGGTAAACACCACTACTTTAAAAGTATTTGCTAATCCAGTTTAGTATTGTTTTGCTATGAAAATTGATATGCAACTGGCTGGAGATATTTTGCAGTGTGGTAAAGCTGTAAGCTTTTTTCCATTCATCAAATTAGGTTGGGCGATGGCCAGTTTTTTGTGTGCTCAGACAAGCTGCTTTTTACTAATCATAAAAGATATTGGCGTTTTAACTTCAGATCAGGTTTTCAAAGGATTTTCGTTTTTGTAGGATGAAGAAGATATTTTTATGGTGAGTGATCTTCTTCTTGGAGGTGATCTCCGCTACCATATTCAAAAGCAAACGAAATTTACCATGCAAGATGTTCTTGTTTATGCTTGTGAAATGGCATCTGTACTGGATTACCTTCAGTCGAAAGGAATTGTGCACAGGTATGTAGATTATGTAAAATTATGTCTGTTTTGCAGTTATTGGTTGACTGTATTTCCTTCCATTGATTTATACTTGTTGTCAAGTTTAAGTTTAAGGCTTGCTTGTAGAAGAAGTTTGCTACCCTTTGTTTCTGTGCATATTAATTTTGTTGACATCATTGTAGGTTGCTATATTCATCTGCAGTTTTAAGTCAAATTGTGATTTCCTTGAATTGTGCTTGATTTTGTGCATGTGCCACAGTCAGGATCTTTTGTAAGGTTGAAAGTGATATTTGGCTGGTGAGGCTAGGAGTTTTGGCTTCGCATTTTAGCAGCGGATTTTGATCTGATATCTCCATGTTACTATCAACATGTTTTCATTTCTCACCAACATTTGCTTTCATAATTCTTACATATTGCTGTTTGTTGGTTGTAGTATTTAACCTACAGTACTACTGAGCACAAAAACTTGACAATCAATAGATTTGTCTCATCACTGTTCTTGCTGATAAGGATTGAAACTCAAGCTGTATTGTGTGCATGTTGCATATGCTGTATGTAAATGCACAAAATGCATTTGTATTACAGAACATATGTGCTAATCACTAAAAATATATATTTTAGTGACTTATGCTGCTGTTAGTTTATATATAGACAGTGCAACTTATCCAAAACATTACAACAAATATACATTTTGATGTTTGTTTTCAAATTGTAAAAGTTGTGTCAAAAGCATCTGAATTGAGTCAATTACAAAACAGTCAAAGTGCATCATATTGTTGCCCATAAATGTTTTTAACTCCATAACAGCTCATTTTCAATTTTGTAGAGATATAAAACCAGACAATATACTTCTTGATGAAAAAGGTCACCTTCATCTTACTGACTTCAACGTTGCTACTGTTATTTCTGAAGATCACCCTGTCTCGAAACGTTTTGCTGGGACTGTACCTTATGCAGGTTCATCAAGCAATTATTGAGCTTTAAACAAAGAACTATTAACTGTGCTCTAATCTTGAGGAATGTTGCATTTTGTGTATGAAATTGAAGTTCAACGAAGTTGGAAATGTGGGTGTTGGTGCCAAACATACGGACTGGTTAGACTTAACCCAGTGATCTAAATCTTCCCAATCACTCAGTTTTCATTGATTTAGCTGACATGTCATCACGCCATTGATGAGCGCAGCTTTTAGTGTTTGCACTGGGTATTGTCTGTTTGGCAGGTGCAGAGCATTGTGGGCTCTTTTATTTTGATGAAAGTACTTCACGGTCAATGGTAAACTCAGCAACATTTCAGAAGTTTATATCTAGTATGGCTGCCAAGCATAATGTACATATTATTAAAAATCCTCAACTGGTGAAGTTCGATTAGCGCATGTCAATATAAGCTTTGGAAGTGATTAAGACGTTTAAGATGGAAAATACTCTATTTGAATAAAATGCAGTGTCACTTGCATTTAACAGCTCCTGAAGTCTTCATGGCTGGCCTGGACCAAGGCGATGGTTACAGCCACTCGGCAGACTGGTGGTCTCTCGGTGTCACTCTTTACGAAACGATCAGATGCAAAGTATTTCATAAATTCCTGGTTTTTGATGTTTTGTTAAAAAACAAGTTCATAAAACGTGTTTTGTTAAAGATTTATGAAGTTTTGTATGTAATTAGACTTTTGATCTCGGTTAAGTTTCTGTTTGAATTGCATCCTGTAGCACCTTGGTAGTCAGATTGTGGCCGTGCGTTTGGAAAAATAGGGTAAATTCGAAGTGTTTTGATCCATTGACTGGGCCGCTTAAATTATAGCCTAGCCTATAGCACTTGACTCAGCACACGCGTTTTGCTGAGTCACAGCGTTTCTTATCTTAATCTGATATCTCCATGTTACATTTGCAAGGTTTTGTTGTTTAGGAATATGTACTAAAATCGATGCTGACGCCGTTTTTACATCTTTAGCGGCCGTTTCCAATACAAGGAGATACGAATTACGGTGATGCACTGGCGATCTTAACCGAAGGCCTGGTCTCATTCCCGATCGACTGGCCTAACCAACACAAAGCTTTGTTTATATATGTAAGTTTAATGAGGTAGGAGACCTTATGTATTTTTAGCTTGTTTCTACAGACATCGCATTACGACTGTTGTGCTAGACGCGATGGAATATCGGTATAAGACTATCGAACAGAAAGTGGATTGCAAGTTCAACAGAATATGGTTTTGAGTGTAACAGAAAATGCATTGCAACTCGAACAGAAAATGTTAGGATATGGCGATTCCGATTTTCTTGGCTGTGGCGATACCCAAACCCATTTTGCATCCGCTACACAATGATGTTTAAAAACGCTGATACTTTCGCGCTTAACAGTTGTAGACAGTCTGATGTTGCCAAATGTGGTTGTTGAGAGTCTTTCCTCCTTTTTTCTAATACCGATGCCTAACTCAGCAATGAGTGATTTCTTGTTGATTTACCTATTGTAGTGAAACATAAATGTTTGCTTTCTCTATCTTCTTTTGTAACTAGATTCGTATAAATGATAACATTTTTATAAAAAATTATTTCATTCATGCCATCGGAATTTCCATATGTCGAGAAAAATATTGAAACAATGCAATTTGTAATCTTCATTTTTTAAATAAAACAGTACGACAGGGTATTGTTTATATGTGTATATCTTTCGCTTGTCGTTCGTAATTGAAACGTTGCGCAGCCAAATACAATACCTTTATGCACTTTTCAAGAGACTGCTACTGAAAATTGCGCATGCAAAGCCAAAGGATATAGAACAGATTTTTAAGTGTTCCTATCTAAATCCGTGTGTGGGGCCTTCAGTATGCAGTTCCTGGAACGTGGTATTGATTTTATACAATGCGCAGGGTTTGCAATTTGGAGAGAAAATGTGTAAACTCACAAATTCCGTAAAGTTTTCTTTCGAGTATAGTTTTCTGCAATTCACGGAACAGGACGTCATAATTCAGAGACATGGCGAAACCAAGGAAAATTGTAAGCAAATCCCTTCTCATCCTGTCTTTCAGTGTTTTGGGCACTGAATTGGTCGGTGACTACCGTGATCCGACGCAAATGATGAACAGCTTTGGTTCAAATCTTTTGAGATTTTCTGCCATATTCAAGGCAATGCTGTCGCATACTTTGCTTCAGTAAGTTTGTCTGTTTTTCGCTGTCGCTCAAATCAACATGCTTTTCAAGAGCGATCGATCACACGCACAAACCAAAGTGTATGGTTTCTGTCCAACTGACCCCTGCACAACCTAGCTTCGAAATATAGGAACCCAGCTTTTGTCATATCATCTTCGCGTAATTTTTTTATACGTAATGCATGAAATCGGCAGCGATACTTTGAATTGACACATCGCTGCGTTCACCGCACCTACGTGGAGTAACTCACTGCTCTTGTGTTGCGTGGCACGGTCGTCGTTTGTTCAAACGCGTCAAGGCGATAAAGTGAAAAAGTGCTTTTGCAGTTTTTTAAACTTGATCCGCCGAAACGGGTCGGCAGCTTGGACGACCTGCTCAGACTTGACTTCTTTTCGGACGTCCGCCCAGACGATATCACGTCGATGAATTTACAACCGCAATTCGTACCGTCGGTGAGTTTTAGTAGAATTAAAAGAAAGCAAAATATATTGGAAACATCAGCGTAGCATACCGGTGTTAGTGCGTAGCAAATTTTGCAATTTCCTTTCGTCAGCACGCCAAGGTGGTATGCCATGATAACATTTTGCACAAGAAGTGGAAGCAGTTGTACCTACAGCAAGCGAGCACCAAGCCTTGCGATACAAGCTTTGCAGGAAATGACGCCGTGTACGCGCTGCGACGTGTTACTCAGCCGGTTGCTTGCGCGGGTAACCACCAGTCGTCAACGTCCTTTCGATCATACCTTACCGTCGAATTGCTGACTTACAAGAAAGAAAACTGGCAGGGCCGAACTAACCGGCCCACAGTCGCATAGCAACCTATCTTGAGTGTGCGTTTTAGTAGCAAACGTCAATGTTGCGTTCGCTTGCGTTAAGGTTTCTGGAATTCGAACAAATTTTTCTAAAGAAACGACCCGTAAAGCATGTGTGCTGAAAGGTTCAAATAGCACACGTAGACACGTAGTTTTCGCTGCCGGTTGTTTCTTAGTTACCTTTTGATTGCAAAATGGCCCTTTGTATTTTTGTGTTCAAACTTAATCGGCGTTTTTCAGACATCCGCCATTTTACTGTCGTCACCTGCCGCAACAGCTGGTCATTAAAAAATTGGTTTTAAGCAAAATCGATACGTGGTACGAACAAAAAGATTTTGTTGCAGATTTCCTAAATGATGGATCGCTGCTTTGCCACTAATTTTGTGTTATTTGCCGTTGTGTTTGTTGTTATGGCAATTTGAGAATTCGCGTCGCAGCAAACGCATCTTAACTACGACCCGACGTACGAACTGGAAGAAATGATCATCGAATCTAAACCGCTTCATAAGAAAAAGCAGCGACTGACCAAGCGGGAAAAGTCAAGACGGAAACGCTTGAATTCGACCAAATCCATGGAGTCGACCGAAGACGTCACGATTCAGGAAAACCCCGAAGAACGGGCTCTGCGAAAAATCACTGAGATGTTTGTCCCTTTCAACAGGCTCAGGTAAATACTGCACAGTGCTTCAGTCGATGTAGCACTACCCGCAAGCTTTGTCGGATTTTTTTTCATATTTTGCTGGCATGGTTGCGTACACTAAAAGACATACTCCCCGTATTCTTTTCGATTATCTTTAGGACTTCACATGTAGTTTGTAATTTTATGTTTGACATAACTGGTCTATTGAAGCATTAAACTTTAATGATTTATTTGGGTCTATTTTTTGCGAATCGTTTAAGCTTACATTGCTATTTATGTTTTTTTTCACGTGACCTATGTGTTTTATATGGACTTCCTGCCGGTAAGCGCAGGCTGGTCAAACTTTCTGATTTGAGAATACTTGCCAATGTATACCTATATTTGGTTTCTCCATCAAAAATGCATGTTGCGTTCTAAAAACGCGATCTGTGTCCGATTTGAAAAACTATTCAGCTCTGGTGGCCAGTCGTGCAGCGCATTTTTTCATATACTGTTTTTTTTGCATAAGTGGATATCTAATTTGCAATGCTGTAGTTCGCAATTTTCTTCCTGTTTATCTGTTCTGAATTTTCATTCATAGCAATGCTGTCGTCTTTCTTTTGAAACCAACCAGCAGGCGTTAGCGACTTACACGTTTTCTTGTTAACTGCAGGCTGGAGAAGAGCGAAGAACAAAGTTGCGAAGAAAGAAAAACAGCCGAAGAAACGAACGATTGCGAGATTGGCGATGCCCAAAAGACCATTGCCGAGGCATCGGAACCGGCTTTCGCGACTGAAACCGAGGCGTCTGCACCCGACTAGCTTGTTCACACTGGTTGTAACGCCCCTAAGTCATGCTAAACGTTTCACTGCGCTCCAAGCAGACCTTTCGCTCTCATTTTGAACCCATGATTTCTACGGGAGACTTTGCTTGACATTCCCTCTTAACTGCCAGCATTGTTTTAAAAACATTTACACTCCTAATGTAAAAAAGCAAGATTCTTCGCTTATCATACCTAACAACCCGGAGGAAGTTTTCTAAAATCATTTAAAGCAAGTTCATTTATTGGTGCATCCTAAGTGTTTGAGTCCAGTATCCAATTGCCTTACGACCGGGCGTTGGAGTCCGTTTTGTTTCTCTCTGGTTAGATCATTTGTTCTCGAAATATTTATCTTTATGACGTTTTAGTCCGTGCTATTTACTAAACGTAGTCCCTATTTTGAAAAATTGGGGGGCCCTTCCCGTTTCTACGGCAACCAATAAGCTGGTGTCTGTTTGATCAAATAACAACAACGAAAGTTTTATATGAACGCCTACCGCCTAGGAAGATCATGTGTCTTCTTCCTTTTTTCATCGTGGTCTTATATTTTGTCATCTTCCTGCTGGTTCGATGGCGGCCCTTTGTTCGCACCACGACGCTTTGGTTGAGAACGCCTCCGGTACAAATTAACATGGGCGCCTGAAAAAGAGGAAAATCGATTTAGGACAAATCAGCATTTAAAAAAAAAATGTTTTTCTGCATCCCAACGATACACCACCTCCTGGTACTTTGGTGAAACCGGCAAGCGGCGTGAAAAGCTTAAGTCAACCTTTGGCACCTTTCCCGGCTCGACAGGGACTGCACGGTGAGGTACCGAAAACGCTGTTCGTGTGGGTGGCGACAGGAGGACAAGGTTTCTGAGCATAGAAGAACAACAGCAGCCAGCATGTATTAAAACTGCAACATTTAGTGAAGTAAGCGGTGGACGAGAGTCAGTGATTTGAAAGTCTGCATTATCCAACTGCTGATGACAGCGCCGCAAAGACCTTGTGCTGATTCGCACTGTCGAAAAGTGCATGCGTGGTCCTGATAATTCTGCAACATCTGATGGAAACTAAGCGCTGTAGCTGAATGTGCAAAGATTCAGTTTTCAAACTTGATGTCACTACTTTATTTGGCACTTTTAACTCAAACACGCCGTGCCCACACGTGCTGCTTTAACCCTGAGATTTGTCGCCTAGCTCCAGCACACGTATACCCGTACGAGTATTTTATTATTGCCCAATATTGTTTGCTACGATCGTCTCTGCAATTAAAATACACAAGCCGTTCTAATTTACCCGCTAGAAGCTCTTACACAAGTGTTGTACACTATGTACGGTGCCCCCTGTTTTGTTGCTCGATACCGCATGGCGCAAAAAGGCGTTTGCAAACGTGTTTCGTTTTTTCTCTCACCCCAAGCAACCCTTGAATGCAGTAAAAATCGTATAATGTTGCAAACAGTATTTCAGACTTAGCATACTGAAGTGTATATACTTTCGTGCGCATGTGCTGTATTTTGCATTCAACATTTCCGTGTGAGTTGTTGGCGTTCGCCATGTTGCATCGCCCCGCATTTCCGCGTGAACTGGGGGTTGCACAATGCACATTAACGTCCGCGCCCGTTCCGCAAGAATGTAACCCGCCTCTACCCTACGCCCACAAACAAAGCATGTAGCGATTATTAGACCTGCAATCGACTCGCGCTCTCACGTCACAATATGAAGGCTTACGTGCTTTTTGAGCCAACTACAGCATTGCGCATCGCATTTGCAAAGACCTTGACCTTCGTTAACCGTTCATTCTGTGTAGGTGTTAAGAACCGCCCCTGTTGAAATTAACAAGTCAGATTTCTGTGTGCTTATCTACAGAGCAGTGAATGGTGAGGCAAAGGTTAGAAATTGTACGTTGGCAGTGGAACGCTGCTGGTGCTGCAGAAACGTCTGATTTGTTCTAATGACATGGCAGCTGGTGTCAGCTCCGTTCGTAAAATTTTGCTCACAAAAAAACAACCTAATGATCAGGTTCTACTGCATGAAGCGTTGGACAAAGACACTTCGCCTGCACAGCAAAGCGAATTAGTTGGCCTCAGCCCTAGCAAACGCTGAGCGGTTTCTTGGACCTACGGTTTCACTGAAGGTACCAGCAGCCCGCTCGGCTTAATCCGTCTCACGCAGAACTCTGTACTTGCACGCTGTGAAGTGTGGCGATAATGGTAGCCTTGGCTGTTTGCTGAATTATTCAGTTAAGTTTTGCGGTGGGCTTCAATCTTTGATGTTGTCTTCATGTGAAACATTAATATTTATGTTTGTATGACGATGGGCGAATGCCGGATGATTGTTCAAACAAGAGCAGTTGTTAATCTGTTTGGTTAGTTGGAAATCACCTTTGACTCACTCGTCCTTTTAGATAAAGTGGTACTTCCATATTGTATTTGTGCGATTTCTATCCAATTAAATTTCTAAAAGTGAAGTTGTGTGGTCTACATTTTAAGCATTTTGGACAACGTATGGATTTGTATGTACAATTATATATCCTAGGAATAAAATTGTTTTCGTTAAATAATAGGCCAGCGGTACGCAAATACGTTAGCACAGCATCAAAGATCGGCTGATCTGCAGCTTTCATTTTGCAGTTTCCAAGTGTTGCTTTTTTAGTCCCTGTTAATCTGCTAGCACTTCATCTGGAAAACTCGAAACAAAAGTAGCCTTGCTTGACTGCATTCCAAGCTTCTGGATGATGGTAGCAGCATTCGAGTGAAGATCGTAGGTTGGGGAAAGGGAAGGTTAGTGTTGGAATCAGTGGCGTAGCTAGAAGAGGGACATCAATCCCCGGGAGCGGCGTTTAGGGTCGCCGAATTAAGGTCGGAATATTACGTGATAATTACCAAATGTCAGCGGATGCTAAAGTTACGATTAAAACAAAATGTCGACTGCTACCAAGTTGCGAAATCTCATCAAGATCACGAAGGAACGCAAAGCGAGCAGTTACGATTTTAAGGCGAAGCTTCTCTCCAGCAGTCAGCGCCAGTGTTGCCACTGGGGCTTGTCTCGTTAACATGAGATTGTCACCTTTTTCAACATCAGATTTGTACGTTGCATTTTCACATAAGCTAAATATTACCATTACCTAACGAAGCGCGATAAACCATGTTGAATCCGAAACAGAGCCAAGTGTCGTCAATGGGGAAGTACTCATGCTTAACGAAAATACGCAGGTCCCCGACAAGGGGGGGGGGGCAATGCCCAGGGGGGGGCCGGCACTTTTGGTGAAAAGAAGGAATAGCAAATGGTCTTTCACGAATGAACCTGAAGTTATATTTAGGTTTAAGATTTTGGTTAACGTTGGACGTACCATTAGCAAAATGTCCCGGAATTTCACTTCAGTGAAAATTTCAAAATAAACCGGGCGGGCGGCACTTTTCGACTCGCCCCGGGGCGGCATTTCCCTATTTCAGGGTCCTGAAAATACGCGATTGTCAACGCAACGCAGAGAGCTTCTTCAGTTTGGAGCAATAACCAGCTACAGTACACATGAGGGGCAGGCACGTAACCAGGGAGGGCGACGCCCCCCTAGAAAACTTTTCGCCCCCTTTGGAAAATGTGCCGGTCATAGTGTGAAACTATTGGTCATAGCCCAAAAAATTTGGGCCCCTCCAGAAAACTTTTCGCCCCTCCTGGGGTCCCAAGCTGGTTACGGGCCTGATGAGGGGAGAGATTGATTACAAAAACTAAAAATTATGAATATAACTTATTTTATCCTAAAAAGAAAGGAAATGAGGTAAACAAAAACAACAGCTCAGTTAACATCAGATTTGTCGCCAGAACACCAGAAATTCTCTGATAACATCAGATCTGATGTTAAAACATCACAAGGTTTGGTTTTACTAATGGTGCCGTCACAATGCTTGACTGATGGTGTCGTCACAATGTTTTGAGATAGCCAGGGTTGCGAAATTTCCAACTTCACTCTCCTATAGTTGCGTCACAATGGGCCGTAATCCAGCTTCGCAGTGCATGCAGCTGGCGCAGGTGTATACTACTGGGCATGCTTTTAGGGCCGCGATGAAAGTTAAAAGGGTGAGTGCTAGTGGCTCTGAAAGGCCTTCGCAGACAATTCAGCAACGTCGTGCATTGAAATGGATCGTCCATGTTGTGACGTAGGTGTCCCAAGTGTCCCCACCCCTATCTGTCCCAAAGGTCCCTAAGCAGTCATTCTAAAAATATTGACTGATCAGTTGAAAATTCTTCAAGTGATTGCATCGTAATCTGCCCTGTGCAGTCTGCAGTAGTCATACTTTCGCCCAAACTGTGCGACTTTCATTTTAACCTTTTTGTTACCAATCAAAACTGAAACGACACTGACCTCACTTTTATTTACTAAAAATCAATAAATCTAGGTTTTTCCCATTCAAACGTCACTGCAGTTGTTGCCTGCAACGAAAACACATGTGAAAGATGGCAAATAGTAAATAATAATAATATAATAATAATGATATTTTTTTGCGGACTCATGGTCCATATCACAGACACAAGAGCACAAAAAGTGGTTAGCTATACATCAGCGCACATTACAGAAACGGTGTTAGCACATGACCAACACGGGGAGGAACATAGCAGTTTATCCTCTCCACAGCTGTATCGTCATTCGCAAAAGTACAGAAGATGGATAACCATACAGTAGGGCATTACACAACCGGT
>JGI24158J21664_10008664_pt1 | contig 13550 bp, 14 predicted proteins | sample Ectturendosymbi3_FD_21664 | JGI IMG/M metagenome (IMG submission 21664) | reverse complement strand
CAGGCCACTTGGGTGAACGTAATCTTCCAGGGTTATGATACCCGTTGTCAGACAAATAGTATTCATATTCACACGCAGGCGCACAAAGTAACAAAACCGGTGGCAGTAAATCGTGAAGTCTCCAGGCATTCGGCAAAACATCCACTTCGGTCTACCGTAAGAGGTCTTTTCTCAACAAATTGTGCAATACTGGGGATTTGTTCAATCTGATTTTCGGTTCACACCCTCAGTGCAAGTCGGTGAAAAAATTTTGTTGCAAGCTTTTCTCTTCATTACACACCCTTTCCAAAGTGCCTATGCATTGCTACTGTTGCGATCGGAAATCCCGAACGGCATGTGCGCAAAGCTTCCCACTGTGGCAGCAAGCAACAATAGAGTTCATGCTCGCAATCTCTCTCCGCGTACGCTAGTCGTTACGTTCAATCGTTCACAAGTCAATATCGGCAGAGCTTTCACGTCGCAATCTCTCTTACTGTTGCTTGCTCGCGCTACAGATATGATGGTGTTGTTTTTCACGTACATCCCGTTCGTGGTGAATCACACAATCAACGCAACACCACCGGAGAGGTTGCAACACTACACTTGTTCGGACCATAACACGTCACATAAGCTGAGGCCGGTTATGCTTCCCCTTGCGGACGACCACCTACTACGCCCTGCTGCCCTTTCCTGCTGCTCCCTTGTCGAAACTACTCAAGCAATACCCTCTTTATTGCTCTTTACTGAAACCTAGTGTTGGATGTGGGGAGACAAAAGTTTTGTTGAAAGTCTTTGCCAACACCTTCTTAAAAAATACCTCCGGTGTGCCTATGGCTACCACACGTTTATTATTTCATTTTTTTAACAAATCCTATTTACTGATTTGTTCAAAAACAATAATCATGACAAATTCAGCCACCTCTTCACTGTAACTGGACTTGCTCCAAAACGTTTGACTCATAAATTACTATAACTACGTTCTGATTTTTGGGACAATGAGTAATAAGATCAGCAGGCGAAAGTTTGCTTGAACTCAGCTACCGCAACTAAATGTCGCTGACAGAAACCTCACGATATAAAGTCCAATATGTCCATTGTGCTTGGTGCCACAGTGTAATGCTTTGCGCGTTTGCTCCACAGTGCAAATGCCAGGGACAATTTTCACAAAAGAAGCCTGCGATAGGTGAAGTTCGTAAAATGGAGGCAAGTGGTTGAGGCCGTCGATCGGCGCTGTGTCGCATGCGTGATGAATCACGAACGGGAATGGCACGTAAAATTGGTGAGGTAGGTTCGGCTGGGTTCACTCAAGGGAAGACGGCCCAGATGTTGATCAAGGTTCAGGTGAAGTGATTACACCTTCGACTTTCCCGTCTCGATGTGGTGCCGGAAGAACTTGACCATGATGGATATCGAGTCCTCATACGAGTGCTGCCTCTGCAACCCTCCCCATGCGAAAAACGGAAATGAAAATTAATAAAAAGCGCAATCTAACAAAAAATAGACGACCTTGATGGGTAGGGCCACATATCAATTGGGAATTACGTTTTTCTTTGGTAATGTGCAATCTGGCATTGCATTTTTAGTTTGTACCCAACGCAAAATATTCAAACATCTGTGTGATAACAACAAAATGACTTAGTTTTGCTTATGGCGCTTTGTTTGTTTCTAAAACACCAAATGTGTCAGGAAATCTTGTTGTTTGAGAAACAAAGCACGAACATGCTGATACTTTCCGTTATACTTCTTGCACCATAATGAAAAATCAATTTTGTATTTTATATACTTTTATTTGAATCTACACACTCCACAGAAAAAAAACGCTCAAATTGAATGAAAATCATCATCTACGAATTTCACACCTCGAACCACAACAATAACTATCTCAACAAAACTTGCACACGATGCATGACACTAAAATATTTTTTTGCGTTTTTATCTACGTTCATGTCAATCTGTACACCCAATGCGTGATGCACAATTGCAAGTCATCCCAAATTACTCAACCTTTTGAAGTCGCAAGATGTTTCTAAAAGTAATTTCAGTTGAATTGCTGATTCAGCGAAGAATGCTATCTTTCCGTAATAAAACCTAACGAAAGGGTCTCAATTCAAAAATTAATTTCAAACGAAATGAAAGAATGCAGAAAAAGAGTTGCAGTTCCTTAATATACAGTAAGATTTTTGCAAAGACGGCAAATGGATGAAAAAAACATGAAAGTAGAATGAGCACTGGAGATTTCTTTAACGTTTCATTCAGTATTTCAAAGGAAACACGAAACAGCGAAAATGTGCAAAGCAAGTGGTTAATTTGCGATAAGAAAGTTATTCATCACGAGTTTCAATCAATCTTATTCCTTCAAAAGTTACAGTAGTTGCCCCATTGCAACAAGGATTAAAGAAACTAGTTGCGAGAGATTTCGCAAAGAATGCTAAATATCAACTACTGTAAATTCAAACAACACAGAATATTAAGTCATGAAAGGATCAAGAGAACTCAATTAACGTTTTCGTAAACGACTCCTTTTTTCCTCACGAGTATCCAGGCTGCTCCGACCAGGATGCCGAGGAACACAAGTGATCCGACGACACTGACTGCAATCACCCACCCAGCTGAAAAATGAAGAATTTATTTTGCAAATAAAAAACAAACAAACCTGAGCTTTTACTTTTACTTTTAGCACAATTTCATAAATATATAATTGCATGAATATACAAATTGAAGACATGTTTTACGACTAGATATTTTTATAGACTAACCTGTATTTTTGTAATTTTGGATAGTTAAGGGGGATTCAAAAAGAGGCAGAATGATGCATTGACGGTATGCAACCAGGTAAAAAAACAACATTTCTTTCAAATAAAGCACCACACTTGGGACATATTGCTGATTTGCATTTGAGATGTTTCACACGCTTTAACATTTTTATATAGAGATTGGATTACCTGTTTCGTCACACCTTTCCCCTTCGTACGCAGATGTGCACCTGTAGTGAAAAACAAAAATAGTTATTTGCAAAAATTATTTTTCTCTCCCAGCATACATCTGCACATCACTTGTTTTTCAACGAAGCCTTCAAACAGAAGGTATGCTTTGTCGCAAAAATGCAGAATAAAACAGAAAACGAAAAAATGTTAAATAAAGATAATAATCGGTTTCATTAAATGTTAGGTTGGATTAGCATGTTTTTTTGCCCACGGCACATGAGCAAGGCATACCCTATCGCAACTCCCTGGAACGTCGCAAAGCGGGGAAGGTGCTTTGCACTTCTAAATTTTGAAAGTTGACATTTTCCTATCACATATTTAGCAGGGAAGTCCTTGTCTTTGTTTCGAGACGGAAAATGAAATTTCGCCATCTTGGGTAGCTACGAGGAAAAATCATTTTGGCTGCCTCTGGAAAAATGCACTGTTGGCCCTCCTTGGAAAAAAACTTCCTACGCCCTTGGCAACTCCTTATGTTGCAATTTGTTTCGTTCTTCTTTATGCGGTGCTGCAAATATTGGAACTGTTTTTCATCTCAAACAAGCATTGACAAGTACCCACCCATCTAAGGCAGACTTTGAAATCGAACGAAGAAAGTTTGCTAAGCTAGGAAGGCTTTAATGTATCTGAGCAGATGCTTAGTAATGCTAAGTTTTAATATGTGGGAGGCTAGGAACGACAAGGAATAATTTGTGCTCCTGTCCTTCCCGATGCGAAGCTGTATGTGGCGTAAAGTTTTGCTAAACAACATTAGTAAAACTGTTACTCTAAGTATGAAAACGAAAACAGATTGATTGACTATTTCGATTGCTCCGCCTTTTTTTCCATTTGATAACGAACGCATAAAGCCTGTGGAACAGGACCTTATCATAGCAGCAAAAAGCGGTGCTTGGTATTAAAGTCACCTTGTCATTGCAGTTTATGAGGTTATTTTTTACTACATCCTCACATCTGTATGTTTGCTTTCTTTCATTTCTGCGTTTGTTTTTTACGAGCCTTGTAGGACTATGCTTGTATTTTTTTCAAAATAACCCTATTAGCTCGATCCGTGCGAGTTCCTGGTCATCAGAAGGGGGAAAGGGGACCTCGAAGGATTTTGAAATTTGACACATTTTGATTAAAATTTTACCAAAAAAATGTTTTTTTTGTGTCGAGTGGGTTGAAATGAACATTTTTGTCCCCCTTGGAAAATTGTTTGCTTTTTCTGGAAAAATTTACTACTGCCCCCCTCCCTGAAAAATTCCTTTCGACGGCCATGCACGTGTGTGTTCGGTGTTTCGGCATATTTGTGCTTTCGCTTTATCATTTATGCGCATGTCCTTTGCTTGCAGTATATGTGCATGACTTGTGCTTTGTTGCGTGAAGGCAATAAACATTACACGATTTTATTTGTTGTGAATCTTCATTCCTTGGTGTGACGCACAAATGTTGTACACTCCATATCAATCAAATAAATGCAAAAATAGTCTTTTTGATTTCAATGTGACCTTTGTCTGACGCGTTTTATTTTCGAAACTAACAATATGTACTTTTAACTTTTCAAGTTTCACATCAGGGTTTTTTTAGATACATTTTCGAAACCAAATTACAGGGAATGTAAATATTATACAAACACGCATGTAATTCTTTTCACCCTGGTCCTGTAAAAACTTCCATAAAAACAAAATGCACAAGAAAAAGTGTTCCTACTGGAAATAATTCCAAAACATGTCACACAAAACGATGGAATTTTCAAACGTCACAATATTTCGATCATTGCGCTGTTTTGTTTTTACCAGAAGTTTAGAAAAAATCAATAAACGAATGCCACTTGAAAAAACAAGAAGTCCTCATTGTAGTATGATTTCAGCACGTAACAAATACGAAATATTGCAGAATTACTGAAAAACGGAAACTTGAACGACACAGTATCTTCCAAATTACTCACGTGCACGTCGGGTAACTTGTTAATGTGTTGGTGCAAGTTCCACCGTTCTGGCAGTAATCCGGTTGGAGAATGCAATTTTGACCTGTACAATAATGGCTTTGTTTATTAATTTAAAAGCTTTGAAAATATTTTAAATAAACTCCATATTTTCATAGACTTACGAATGCAAACTGATCCAGACAAGGTATAGCCCTGCTCGCATCCGCAACTGTAATTTCCGAAAGTGTTTGTACACGTCATATCTCCAGGACAGATGGTCGCGTTCTCGCACTCGTTGATGTCTGCATAAGAATGCAAGAGATTGCACTTTAGTTTTGTCAAATTATATTCCTTAATAAAGAAAAAATTTTAGCACAGAGATAAACAAAATATTGTTTTTAGATTTGCTGTAGTTGAAAATGTTTGTCTTAACGTGTTCTACATTTTCGTTTTGATGACGTAATAGGGCAGGCATGGCAAAGGTCTAATGTCATTCGCAACTAATATTTGTTGGCGGTAATCATCTGCATGGATTTCATAGCTATATTCTGAACTCAAGGTGCAAACCGGCTGGTCCAGTAGGCCTACACAAGATTTTCGAAACAATTCAATCAATACAGAACATAGATGAAGCATTAGCAACGTATGAGTATGAACCACTGTACGATTACTTTAGAAAATATTCGACCTCTCCAGCTTCATATAAAAGCTGCGGTGCTCTTGAAATACATCCTCATCCATCACCGGATGTGGCTTACTTTGATTGGCACTGCATAACGTGGTGACTACAGCAAAACATATTCAGGCTATGTTTTCTTTCGCTATCCGTTGTTAGACTTAGTGTTTGTAACGTCTGCCATACAAAACAACCCTACAAAGTATAAGTCGCACACCTGTAGGTTGTCTGAGTAATGCGACCACCGTGTTTCACAAACGATTATTTGCATGCTGTAAGTCGTCTTAGTTTGCGACTTTCTAAGTTACATATCAAGGTACATTATCAAATATAGGCCTTGTTCCACTTCTCTTTCTGAAACGTATGCAGTTTCTACTATATTTTAGCGATATTATAAGATGCCTAGTGAGTGCAAATAAGTTGTGTCTCTTGCCATATATTATTTGTTGTGTAACAAAGCTTAGAAAGATCCTGATCAAGGAGGAGTTTAAAAGATGATTACCATAAATAAAGCCAACTGAGAAAAAACGAAAATGCTTACAAGAAGAAATTCATCGTTTCAAAGTATTAACTCTTTATTTTTTAAATATCTACATGAGGTTCTGATATCCTCATGATTATATCATTTTTGGAAATTTTCATTATGATGTCCAGAGAAGAGAAGAGGGCAAAAACATTTTGAACTTGAATTATGTATATGTTTCATTTAAAAAAAGACAAATTCGGAAAACAAAATAGAAAGAACGTAAACACTTCGTTCTTTAATTCTTGTGTTCCGGTACGTGACATGAAACTGTACAAGAAAAAACAAAATAGAGTTCAACGAAATTGTAGGTGATTCTGCATTTTAAGTATCACATCCAATATATCATAATTTAACAGAAATTCAAAGCCACCTAAGCATGCACTTCCTGCTTCGTTCATGTAAAGTCCATCACTGCAATTACACATGTAGCTTCCAAATGTGTTGACGCACGTTGAATCACTTGGGCAGACGTCCGGATTTCCTTGACATTCGTTGGCATCTACATTTTTTAACAAATATTTAATCTTCAGGTCTTTTCTTGCATGAAATAAAGCCACAGATTTTATTTTTAGTGAATGAGAGTTTTGCAAATACAGCAATGCACTTCCATTGTATGCCTCTATTAACAATGTTTTTTTTCGCCTCGTTCTAAGGTTGATGCAAAAGAACAATGAAGAATGTGCGCAAGCATAACTGATAGCTTTCGCATTTTCGAACCGAAACTTCAGTTCATAAAACAACCTGGGCCCATCCACCACTACACGTGCAACGAAATTAAACCACTGTATGTGAATACCAGAAACAGTGTCAGCGAAATGATCCAAAAACAACCCCTTGAATGAAATCAGGAAAGCGTCGCAGCCAAAGGGGCAATAACTTGCCAAAATGTCAGCGACGAAGCGTCGACACTTGGTCTTTTGTTTTGGTTACGGATTCCATTTTGGTGGGTCGCGATGTCGAAGGAGTCGGATCAGTCCCGGTCTTTATTTCGAATATTGCATGTGTTGAATTTGATGCCTGTATATCGCGTCTACTTGGTACTTTATCAGGCATCAAGCTTAAACATGACTGTGTTGAAGTTCGCGTTTTTTTTACACAGCAACCAGTTGCATCTTTTTGCCCATAAAGCACAAACACGACCCAAAAACAAAAAAAACAAAATTAAAGAAATTGCAAAATTTTGCCACAAATTTTGCATCTGTAATCTTGGTCACCTATGTGAACCTTTATCGAAGTCTCTGAGTTTTTTGAAGTCTATTTTTCTAGCACATGCCAAATCCATTAAGTTCATATTTACCTCACCAAACATGGGCTGCTCTAATAGTGGTGAGAATGTCTTGCAAAATATTATTTCATCCAGTCAATGAAACCTGGCGCCGAACTTTGCATGAAACGTAGATTTTGGTTGCAAAATTTTTCTCAACGGTCTTGTTTTTGACAGCTCTCCAGACACGAACATTTTGTGCGCCAACATTCGGTTCACTTGTTTTTAAGGTTCCTGTGTAAGGTAGTGATACGTCATGCTCGGATAAAAGTGAAATGTCACATTGCATGGAATTAGTTCTTTTGCAAAAAAAAAAACAGTTTCAGGTAAGATATACCGTAGACGTGAGGAAGTTCGCAAATCTACCTTTGGTGTTCACAGTGAAATTAGTTGGTTCACTGGCCACTTCATTTCCGTTTACATCCGTTGCCACGACGACAACTTGGAAAGTGGAGGTTGTCCCTTGAGTTAAGCCGGTAATTTGCGCAGTGACATTTTTGTTAGAAACTTCGCTCGACTGAATTTCTACTCTGTTGATGCCGTCACCGCTGATGATGTATCTCTTGTGTCTGATAATCTTTGGAAAGGTGATGTCAACGGAAGTTTCGTCAGTTCTCAAAACGGACAAATGCGTCACCTCCGGTGCTGAAACACAAGTAAGAACTCAGTTGTTTTTATCACTGCGTTGCCTATTAAGATCATGTACTGGTGTAGAAGGCGGGGGTGCAGGGGATGCAATCGCACCCTCAAAAGTGTTGATTTCGTGAAAATCCGGGCAAAATCTCTAAGAGCTTTCACAAACTCCCTGAAAAATGACTTTGATTTGACAAACATGGCGTCCGAATTCACATGAAGAGCTTTACTTTTATTGGAGGTCACTTGTGTTTGATTTTTCTTGGGCAAGACTCCTCCGCACCCCAAAAAATATTCCTGGTCCTACACCTATGAGATCAAGAACGTACAGTAGATGTAGGATTGATTTAAATTTTCCCAAAACGCCACAAAACAGCTGCGTAAAATCTAGTTTCCGTAAAACAGCTTTAAAAACATGAGATATAGAATAATCTTTTGAAGATAGTGTTGCGTTTTACCAAAGTTGTGTACAATAGAAATTTGCTGTCTTCACTTGTGTCACCCTTGTGGTGTCGTCATGCTGAATATTACAACGGCAATTGCAAAGTTTTTATTGCACGTTGGGGCTGTTTTCACGAAAATCCCCGATTTCCTAAGCCACAAGACAGTGCTTCTTAGCATAGGCACAGTAGAACTCCTGAAGTCGACGGAGTCGTTTAAAAGGTTCGACAGAGATGCTCTGAATTACCAAAATTCAGCAAACATTTTCGGTTACATTTTGTTATTAACTATTTCTAAAAATAAAAAGAATCTCCAGTTTCATGGATACAGTTAGGGCAACATTTCTTCCCTTGCCTTAAGTAAGTTAAGGAACAGCATGTGAGATCTTGGCTGAAGCATGAATAAAGCGAGGTTACGATCATGATACACTTTACAGTACAATTAAACCAATTCATTTCCGTGACGCAACAATATCATCACAGTGTTCATTTGAATGATATCGTCATTGCACGTACTTGCTGCACGAGGAACTATCATGACTGGAATTATTTCCTTATCAGTTTATAGCAAGGAAAAATAAAATTGAAGTTATCTGGACCTTCCACATACTGTAAAGTGTAATGAGAACATCATCGTCCATGTCAAGCCACGTTTTATAAATCGTAAGTGCGTATGATTTTGCAATACTTTCTCTTTTTTATAAAATTAAAAAACCTTTAAAAAATACACATGGCTGCTTTGAGGCGTCTCGGTTTATTTTAATCCCTCTTCACTCACAAAAACTCTCATTCTTTGGTTTTTGCTGTTAACAAACTCTACTCATAGTTTACTTATTGTATCTATAATTGTTTGATTTTAAGAGTAAAGCGTCAGACACGAACAGGAAACAAGTTTTGAGTACTATTTCCTGGACTGATGGAAGTATCTAGCATGGAGAAAGCTGCATCTTACGCTACAACGTACGTTGTAAATAATCAATACACTGATGACATAACTGAGCTTCAGGAACGCAAGATAGAAGTGCATACCTTCAGTAAAGTATATCTATATCTCCATACGTTTTTGTGCGACCAAATGAAAGGGTACTGCCATATCACTAAATTCACCCTCGAGATTGTCCCGTCTTTCGTAACAGCATATCTGTGTGCGCATGCGTAAGTGGTTGATGTTAAAACTTTTAACGGAACAAGCTTTTTTGTGAAAATATCACGAGGAATGCCTTTTGCGAAATTCCATGAATCGTCCAGATAAAACAGAAAACAAATGGTGACAAAACAGCGTATTGTCAAGTTTGAACTATTGGTTAATTTTGCTTCATTAACCTAATTTTGTTTTCCTGTGGCTGGTTTTATTACATTTTATCACTATGCAAAAAATAGTAGTTAGAAAAAAGCTTAGACAGTAACGTGAGGTTGAAAACCACTTTCGTAAAGGAACCAATTTGTCGGAGGATTAATAATGAAAATCCTATATGATAACCATATCAGGAAAAGTTCCAACGTAATGTAATTGCAAAAGCAGAGAAGAACTGTAACGTTCTCCTACAAACGGTTGTTACAAAAATACTGGCTGGAACACGGAGCACGACAAATCCAGGTACCAAGTGAAACAGGCTGCACTGCGCTGAAGTCAGAAGACGCAAACGTCTTCGCCCCAGGAGAGGTCGCAACAAGCGCTCTGACGCGGACGGTGCAGATACTGCTCTGTTGTTGGCCTGTAAACGTCAGTGTTGTTGATGTGGTGGTGGAGGTTTCGCTGCCTGCTTCGCATTCCACTGCAAAAATATTTATGAAACCTTCATCAAACGTGGCACTGTGCATTTATAGGCGTTCACATCGTATTGTTCAAAAATTATGTTTTTATGAACACAGTAAGTGACAGAATAAGTAATATAGAAATATTTCGGTGAGTTCAAGCAAGATTATTATTTTTTCATACATCTTCAATACGCAGCTTGTCGGGCATAACCTTGATTTAGGTTTTTCATTTTGAACAAGGACACAATAGATTTGCATTACTGCAAATAGGGCAGATATTTGTTAAACGTGCTTGTTATCTTTTGGAACGAAACAGATTTCATGAAGAGTATGAACTAGGTAGAGTAACACCATGAAATACTGCACCAAAATGCGCTTTCGCTCGGGGGCAAACCGGAGGGGCAATCCAGAACAAATACGAAGGTGCCGAAAAGTAGTTTATACTGCAAACGATCAACTACATGCTAATCAGGATTGATGCAAGGTGAAATAAGAATGACGTCCATGCTGCCAAGACAAGCACAACCATGCTGGTTTCTGGTTTCCAACAAGGCAGCTTTCCCTATCTTCTGTTTCACTGGGCGGATTTACTGTATCTTCTGACAAACTTCCAGCAAAGTAACTAATACTATTCTGCAACAATGTTTTGCACTTGTTGCACGAGGACGTACGGTTTTCCAAAAGAAAAAGATTTCATCCGTTTTCAAAACGATTCGCAATTCGAATCCATACGTGGGCAAGTTTCTGCTCCAGAGTTTCCGTTACTTAATGAAAGCCAAATGCGATTTCAACTGAATCATGTAACCTTTTGCGTCAATGACATGCAAACAGAGATATGAGATATCTCATTGCTTCAGAAGCATATTAGAAAAGTTTTTGCTTGTCGCTGCCACTGAGTGAGCTAAATAAAACGATAATGATTCTGATTTCAAACAAGCTTTTGCGTGTCAGTGCAGCATAATGTTAGGCGAACATTACGGTCTGGCGTTTCAACTCTGTTTGAATGCAACCCACAGCTTACTGCACCGCATACAAACATACAGATATAATTGTGTGAATTAAATGGCCCGTCAAACGTTTCGTGTAAACTAGTCTCCGCAAAAGCGAACGTTTTGAATCCGCCAGCCCTTTTTTAATAAGAAATCGATTTCAGGTAACACTACCTGTGTTCAGTGGTACGCTGAGAAGCTAAAGCCAGAGCTGAGAAAGTAAACAAACTCAATCCTAAATTTGACAAATCAAAACCCAAGCTGCGACAAGCAAAATCTAGAAGAAAAATTTTTCAAAATGATTCATACTACCTGAACTTCAAAATCATATCTGACGCCACTTTTTTATCGAGCAACGCAAGAGCAACATTTATGCTTGAAAAGCCGTTATGACACAGAGCTTTGGTGGAATGCTTGAAGCAAGATTGCGTTCGTGACTCTGACAGACAAACTCGAGTGTCCACCTTTATAATTAAATGCTGAACGCTGCGCCTGACGTTCAAAACAGGTTATAAAATAGACCAAAATAATCAAACAACAACCCAAACAACCCAAACATGACCAGTCCGTGGTCTAGTGGTAAGTGCGTCCGCTTCAGTGCTGGTAGCGTCTTACCAAGACCATTTAACTTGGTACTGCAGCCTTCTTACCAGGCGTACTGTGCGCGGATGAGCTGCAGGGAACACACGTTGAACACACACAAAAAACGAAATTGTACAAACTCAGTCGTGGCGCTACAAGACCATTGTAGTTATAAAGCACCAACAAAAACCACCATATCAAAAAACAGCAACAAAGGCAGCGAAAACTTTTTTTACCAACAAAAGTCACGGTGTAATGCAAGCTTAATGCATAAGTGGTTTAATTTACAATGCCATGGTACCGTGGCTGCACACCGGATTGAGCCGCAACACGGCCATTTGGACGTTGTCATTTTTGAAACCTAGATCTTGCAGACACTTTGCAAGAAGTTTGGCTAACATACTGTTCATGGCATATCACATAAGTCTCTACATAATAGCTGTATTTTCTGTGTGTCAAGTTTGGTTCAGTGGCAAAGATTATTTTTTGTCAAAATTTGTGAAACATATGGTACTATGGATTCGTTGCATTTTTTGTGGCAACCACAGAGCGCACATCGCTTGCAAGGTCCTGGCACACTTTTGATTTGCTTCATGTCTTGCGTAAAGCAAGGTGCTGGAAGTTTGTAAGGTTTTGTCCAATTGTGGTAAGGTTTGTGCATGTAATCGTTTTCTAAGCGTGAAAGCCGTTGGGCTGAGCAGTTCGTTTTCTGTGATACTTCTCTCGTTGTTTCTAAGTCATCTGCCGTCACGCTGTGTTAAACCTTCCTTTAATCCTCACTGACGTTTGCCATTGTATCAACTTTCAAAGAAGTTCAGCAACCAAGGCATTTTGTACACTGATTCGCTCGGTAACGAAAATTTAAATACACTTTCGATTCATGTGCAGATGTCACTCTTTCGTTTCAGCTGCAAACTTCAGTTTCGTTTCAGTCCCAGTGCAAAGAACCTTGAACCACAGCTTTGTAAAATTTTTTAAAATATTTGAAACAAAATTCGTAGCGTAGCTTTTTCGGAACATTACAGTTATGGATGTATTTGCAGGCAAAATATATCTTTAAATCCACCATTTAAGCATAAATTATCTTACATTCGGCCCGATATTCCTCAGCATTGTTTACATCATCAAAAGTGACAGATACGCTGGACGAGGTTGCTGTTGCTCGTAGGTTGCCTGGGGGGTCTGGCTTGGTATCTGTGGATAGAACATGAACAAAATTTCAGAAGAGTCATTTCGATTGCATGATGCGCAAGTTTCAGGTGCTGAAAGTATACGTTCTTACTTGAACAACAAAACTACTCAACCAACTCTGTGAAGCAACCAAGAAAAGGCGAATCGATTTTCCTGCAGCTCAAAAACCATAACACGCACTTTGCGAAAAGGAGATGAAACAAAGCATTACGTGTCGTCAAAAGAGAGTACGTAGGAACCAATCCTGTTCCAATCAATGATGCTCCCGTGCTTATGTTAGTTTTTGCATCGATCGCAGCTCTTCCTGAAGCAACGACGCTGCCACTCCTGTACAGGATTGTAAAGTCCTATCTTTGCTTAACAATCGTCGTTAACAATTCTTAGAGTATCAGTGTTTGAAAACGCAACTAGCAAAAGATACAACAACCAACGTTAGAAAATCTACTGTCGGCCCAATAACTATGCAGCTCATCATCATCCGAATAAAGGAAAGCTTTACTTTTACGTTAATGTTTTATTCCATTGATGACAGTCGACTGCACTACCAGACGGTGTCGAATGTTGTGCTTTGTGTGTGCATGATTTGAAATACTACGCGCGTTCATCAACAATAACTTGCCTTAAC